>ERZ1026860.17-NODE-17-length-122681-cov-10.635094_pt1 | contig 122681 bp, 102 predicted proteins | sample MGYA00380160_ERZ1026860 | MGnify/ENA primary metagenome ERZ1026860 (study PRJEB33269, sample SAMEA4719796) | human gut metagenome | biome: human-associated habitat; feature: organic feature; material: feces | place: Cameroon | collected 2013-10 ... | reverse complement strand
TAGAAAATTATACCGAGAACAAAGCGTACAGACTTGGAACAGATGTCGAATTAAGAAAGCATGCACCCAACAAAGTACACAAAAAAAAGAGAAAGACCATCATCAAAATGGCGAAAGAAAAGGACGGAACGCCGTAAGAAAAAATTCTTCCGCCGTTTCAGAAAATTCTTTCGGCGTTTCGTTTTTGCAGAATAACGTATGGAAAAAGGTTGTGCGTATCAAAGAATTTTGTATCTTTGTTCAGTCGTTTTGAGAGCCGTTTGTTTCGATATTGTTACGGCATGTAAAAAACATGGTTTATGAATAGAGGAAAATTTATCTTTACGGGAGGTATGGCGTTGTTGCTTATGCTGTGTTTTTCTGCCTGCGGGGATTTGGATTTCAATTTCAAAAAGTTCGCTTCCAAGGATAAACAGAATAAGGAACAGTCGAAGGATTATTCCGAAGATGAGGCTCTTATGGCTGAAAACAATCATCTGAAGTTCAAGGGTGTTCCCATTGACGGTACATTGGAGTTGTTTGTCGAGAGAATGAAGCGTAAGGGGTTTGAAGAGGTCGGGCAGGGTTCTTTCTTGGGCAGGTCGAAAAGTTTCAGTGGGGTATTGAGGGGTGATTTTGCGGATTATACGGATTGTTTGGTGTATGTGGAAACTCTTGACCAAAAGGATTTGGTTGCTCGCATAACCGTGGCTTTCCCTTTCCAAGATAAATGGGAGTATTTGTACGGAGACTATAAGCGTTTGAAGGATATGCTTTCGCAAAAGTACGGCAAGCCTTATCGGTGTGCAGAGAAGTTTCAAAATAATTACGACTTGCCGATGGATGATAATGACAGAATGCATGCTGTCGGCATGGACAGGTGTAAATATGAGAGCAGGTTTCGCTGTGATAAAGGAGAGATTGTTCTTTGGATAGAACATGATGATTTTAAGTGCTTCGTCGCTCTGGCTTATAAGGATAAGGTTAATTGCGAGATTGTAGAGAAACATGCGTTGAATGATTTATAAACTTAAAGAATATAATTATGAAAGAGATTGAGGCTAAGCCGATGTTGAGTTTTACAGAGGCTTTGAAGGAAAGTACGAGTAATGTTTTCCGGTTTACGGGACGTGCAAGGCGTTCGGAGTATTGGTGGACCATGTTGGTGGTTTGTCTTGCGGAATTGATTTTGAATTTCTGCGGGATACTGAGTGTATTGAATATATTCCTGAGCCTTGCGGTTATTCCTTTGACCTTTCGCCGTCTTCATGATACAGGCAGAAGCGGTTGGTGGTGGGGCGTAGGTGCAATAATGAAAGGAGTTTTTATTGTGGTACTTCTCGTTAAGGTGATGAAGGTTGCGTTGGGTTCATATAACGATGAGCCGGACGATTTTGACGAAACGAGTGTTTTTGCCATGATTGGCGAGTACTTGATTTATGCTTTGATTATTTGTTTGTATCATTTGGTGTTGTTGATTTTCCTTTGCCTTGACGGAAGTCGTGAGGAAAATCGATATGGGGCTTCTCCGAAGTATGAAGGCGGGGAAGAGACGTTTGATAAGGAATAAATGTGTTTGTCGGAAATTGTGTTTCCGAATGTTTACGGTCATGGAACTCCGAAGAACGGGGTTCCTTTTTTTTGTTTCGGCGGGGTTTATCGGTTATCCGACTTGTTTATGGTGCTTATCGGCAGTTCGTGAAAGACGAAGCGGGTTTGTCTTGTGTCGGAAGGGTCGGACATGTTTTGCATCGTGCCGATAAATTCGCCGGATAGTTTATCTTGATTTCTTTCGAGGGTGATGGTGCCGCCGGTGCTTTGAAGCATGAGGGCAAATTCTCCTACACGTTCGGTGTTTTTGTCTTTGTAATAAATGATTTGAAACTTACCGGTAGTGCCGTCGTCTTTCAAGTCGATGTGGAGGAAAAGGTGGTGCCGGTAATGCTCGATATTGAAATCGTTTACGTCTTCCGTGCATGCCACGATGTCGTACCATTGCGGGTTTTCCATGTCCGAGGTCTTGGCATAGAGGCTGCCGAGTTCGCTTGCTTCGGCTTCCCATCGCAGTGTACCGGAGAGGAAGCGTATATATTCACCTTGCAAAGGGCGATTGCTGTTTGCGGGTTGTACTTCGGTATCATCGTCCTCCGTACAGGCGGTAAACGTGAGGCTTGCAAGGAGGGCAAGAAATATTGTTTGAAGTGTTCGTTTCATTTCTTCGCTTCGATTTTGTGCTTAAAAAATTCCGCAGACTTGTAATTCGCAATCGGAAATACAGGTCTGCGGATTTATGTGCCGAAATTCGGTTTTCGATTAGATAAGTTCGTGAATTACCAAGCCGGAACGCAACTTAGGTTCGAACCATGTTGTTTTCGGTGGCATGATGTTGCCTGAGTCGGCAATGTTTATGAGTTGCTGCATGGAGACAGGGTACAATGCGAAAGCGACTTTCATCTCTCCGCTATCGACTCTCTTTTGCAATTCGCCCAAACCTCTGATACCTCCGACGAAGTCTATTCTCTTGGACGTTCTAAGGTCTTTTATGTCCAATACTTTGTCGAGTACGTTGTTTGAAAGGATTGTTACGTCCAATACTCCGATAGGGTCGTCATCGTTGTAGGTGCCTTCTTTTGCCGTCATCTTGTACCATTCTCCGGAAAGGTACATCGAGAACTCGTGAAGTTTGCTTGGCTTGTATATCTCTTTGCCCATTTTCTCCACAACGAAGGTGTCGTTCAATTTTGCAAGGAACTCGGCGTCGGAAAGTCCGTTCAAATCTTTCACAACGCGGTTGTAGTCGATTATCTTCAACTGATTGTCAGGGAAAATGACCGCCATGAAGTAGTTGTATTCCTCGTTGCCGGTGTGGTTAGGGTTGGAGGCTCTTCTCTCTTGGCCTACTCTTGCGGCGGCTGCCGTTCTGTGGTGTCCGTCTGCAACGTAAAGGGCAGGGATTTCCTTTTCGAATATTTCTTCTATTCGTTTTGTAACCGCATCATCTTCGATTACCCAAAACGTATGACCGAAGCCATCTTCTTTTGCAACGAAATCGTAAACCGGTTTTTGGTTCTTGACGATTTTTTCCACTATTTGGTCAATCTCCTTGTGGGCAGGGTATGCGAAGAATACCGGTTCGACGTTTGCGTTTGTTATGTTGACGTGTATCATTCGGTCATCTTCCTTATCCTTACGGGTAAGCTCGTGTTTCTTTATGACGTTGTTGAAGTAGTCATCAACGTGTGTGCAACCAACTATACCGTATTGGGTGCGTCCGTCCATCGTTTGAGCGTAGATATACAGCTTAGGACGGTCTTCTTTCACCAACCAGCCTTGTTTTTTGAAGTTGTTGAAGTTTTCAACCACTTTGTCGTAAACTGCTTGCGAGTGTTCGTCCGTTCCTTCGGGCAAATCGATTTCCGCTTTCGTTACATGAAGCAAAGAATAAGGATTTCCTGCTGCTTCCACTCTTGCTTCTGCGGAATTCAACACATCATAAGGACGTGAAGCCAACTTTTCCACAATCTCGACAGGCGGTCTCAAACCCCTGAATGCTTTTACTCTTGCCATATTACTATGTTATTATTCGTTAGTACTGAAATTCGCTGCAAATATACCACTATATTTCGGAGTGGAGGCAAGGAATGCGTGTTTTTTCGGGGCAAATGCGTGTTTTTTCGCAGAAATCAAATAAATTTGCAGTTTGATAGTTATTAAGGGATAAGAACATCGTCGGATTTGAGAGCTAAATTCATCAACATATTCCTTGCGTGCGTGGTCGTGGCTTTGCTTACGGCTTGTTCTACGCATAAGGACAAGTGGATAAACAGGCAGTACCACAGCATGGTAGCCCATTACAACGCATGGTGGAACGGAAATCAGGCGTTGAAAGAGGGAGTGAAGAGTTTGGAAAAGGCTCACAAGGATAATTTCTCCGAAATCCTTCCGATATACAAGCTCGGCACCGTCGAGAATGCCAATGCCATCAAATCGAATACCGACCGTGCCATAGAGAAAGGCAGCAAGGTCATAAAGAAACACTCCATGAAATTCTCCGGAGTGGAGAAAAATCCGCAGATCGACGATGCCTATCTGCTTATAGGCAAAGCCTGCTTCTACGCACAGGACTATAAGAGTGCCGCAGCCACATTCTCTTTGATAATGGGGCAGTACAAAGACAGGAAAGAAATGTACGAACCGATGATTTGGCTTGCCCTGACCAATTCAAAGTGCAAAAAGTACAGCGAATGCGACATCCTGCTCGATCAGGTGAAGAACAAGATGGACGAGGGCAAAGTGCCGAAAAGACTTAACAACTTCCTATACACTGTTTATGCGGAAAACGCTTTGGCACAGGGCAAAAACGCCTTGGCGTTAGAGTATTTCAAGAAGCGTAAGTTCACATTCTTGCAACCCAAGCACAACACAAGACTTTTATTCATCGAAGGACAGATTTACCAAAAGGCAGGCGACTACGAGCAAGCCGGACGGTGCTTCAAGAAAACGGCACGCAGGGCAGGGGATTACGATATGCAGTTCGCCTCCAACCTTAACCTCGCAATGTGTTACGACCCAAAAAAAGGCAACAGCAAATCCATCATCGCACGTCTTGAAAAGATGTTGAACGACAAGAAGAACACCGAATACAAAGACCGCATCCATTACGCCTTGGGCGAAGTGTATTTCAGGGATAAGAATGTCGATAGAGCCTGTTCGGAATGGGAAGAGTCTGTACATTGTGCCGCAAGCAGCAGTCCTCAAAAGGTAACATCGGCACTGCGAGCCGCCGACACATATTTCTCTTTGCTCGAAAAATATGAGCGAGCCCAAATGTATTATGACACAGCCCTTGCCGTCATGCCGAAGGATTATCCCAACCGTGCGGGCATCGAAAGTCGTCAAAAGGTGTTGACCAACCTCGTGAAAGACATCCGCTGCGTCGAACGCTGGGACAGTTTGCTGGCAATGAGCGAATTGAGCAAGGAAGAACTCGAACGCAGGGTTGATTCCTACATAGAGGAATACAAACGCAGGAAAAAAGAAAAAGAAGAGGAGGAGAAGAAAGCCAAAGCCTTGGCAGCAAGCATGGCAGGCATGACACGCTACGACCAATTCAGCCAAAACAATCGCTCGAACTGGTATTTCTACAACAATGCAACCGTTCAGGTGGGACAGTTGGAGTTCAAGCGTATTTGGGGAGACCGAAAATTGGAAGACAACTGGCGATTGAGCCATAAGGACGAGGAATTCGACTTCGATCAAATGGCAGAAACGCTCGACGAAAACGGCAATCCTATAGATTCTAACGCCGTTTCGTCAGCCTCGAAAGCTCGTTCCAATGACCCCGAATCGAGAGAGTATTACACCAAAGACATACCCTACACTCAGGCACAAAAGGATTCCGCCCATGAAGAGATAGCCGATGCACTCCTTTCGGCAGGATACATTTACTATCAGGGCTTGAACAACAACCCCAAAGCCGTCGAAACCTTCCTCGACCTGCAAAGACGTTATCCGAGACACCAAAACATACCGCCTTCCTCGTATCACCTCTATCGTATCTATGATATAATGGGACAATACCCCAACTCCAATTTCTACAAGAACAAAATCCTCGAAGAATACCCCGAAAGCGAGTTCGCCATGATGATAAGCAATCCGGAATACTGGAACGAAATCGTAAAATCCGGCTCCTTGGGCGAGAAATTGTACTCCGACGTTTACGGCTTATACAAAAACGACATGTACAAGCAGGCAATCGAAGCAGGCGACAGGGCAATCGACACACTGAAATTCGGTCCCTACATACCGAAGATACTCTATGTTCAAGCCCTTTCCAAAGGCAGACTCTACGGCATCGACTCCCTTGCCATGGATCTTACACTCATACTGCACAACCACACGGAGAGCGAAATAGCACCGATAATAGAAGCACAGTTGCAGCACCTTGCCGCAGCCTATCCAGATGGCAAGATAGATCTTACCTATCACCCCAAGCCGAAAGCGGAAGTGAAAGACGAGCAGAAGCAGGAAAGCCAAACGGAAACCAAGACCGAAGAAATCAAAGAGGCGGAAGAAGTCATCGATGCCGAAATGCTGATGTACAAATTCAAAGACATGCAACACTATTACGTCCTTCTGTTTGACGATGACAACATGGACGCCATAGCAACGGACGCAAAAGTGAAACAATTCAACGCCGAGAACTATCCGGACAAGAACCTGCAAACAACGAGCATGCTCTTCACCATGACCAAACAAATGATAATCGTAAGGAAGTTCCGCAACAGGGAGCAAGCCATGGCGTATTACGACTCCATATCCTCCTTATTGAAGGATTACGATGCAAACCACTATACCCACTTCGTGATTTCTTTGCAGAATTACCCTACATTCTACAACAGAAAGAACATCGATATTTACGAAAAGTTCTTCAAGCTCATGTATCTGCCGAAAGACGGCAATGAAAGCACAAACGACCGAAATGTGCAACAAAATACGGAAAATCAAGTAAAACAATAGAAAACAATTATTGCGATATGGTAAACCACGAACAAAACGAGCAATTCAACATCATCAGTAAAGGAACCTCGATAAAAGGAGACGTCGTTTCGGACGGCGACATGAAAGTTGACGGAACAATAGAAGGCAACCTGATTGTCAAAGGCAAATTATTCATGGGGCAAACCGGTTACATCAAAGGCACGGTCGAAAGCCGCGATGCCGAATTGGCAGGCAGCATAGAGGGCAACATAAAAGTCGCAGGGCTTTTGGCACTGCTCAAAACCTCCGACATAAAAGGCGATTTGCTCATCGGTCAACTTTCCATAGAACCCGGAGCCCAATTCTCCGGTCATTGCACAATGGGAGACGAAACCAGTACCATGTATTCCCCTAATCCCGAGGATCAATACACCGCATAACAAACCGGAATGAAAGAGTACGGCAAATATTCCGCCATAGCCTTCGAACTCCTCGTCATAATATTCGCAGGAGTTTACGCAGGCTGGAAATTGGACACGTATATACCGAAAACAAAACCCCTCTTCACCGTAACGCTCAGCCTTTTGTCCATAGCCGTGGGGCTGTACGCCACCTTGAAGAAACTAACAAAGAAATAGAAATGCAAAAACACCCCTTGACAGCCTACTTTTCAAAGTTGAGCATCTTCGCAATCTGCGTATGCTTCGCCTATCTGTTCGCAGCACTCGCACTGCCGAAAGAATTTTTCAGTCAAAACATACCCTATTACGTAATCATGTTCTACGCCCTCACCGCCCTTTCTTACTTGGCACTCTACCTGTTGCCACGAAAGAGGAAAGTGAACTTCGTACACATCTTTATGATAAGCAAACTGCTTAAATTCATAATCTATATAGGCGTTTTGGCATTGGTATATCTTTTCGGAGCGGAAACACAAGCCAAATTCGCAGTAAGTTATTTCATACTATTTCTGCTCTTCCTCATATTCGACACCGTAACAACCAACCAACTGTCGCGAAAGGAAGCAGAACGCGAAAAAGAAGAAGCAAAACAACAAACAAAAACAAATGACAATGAATAAGAAACCCATATTGAAAGCCCTATCGGTGCTTTTGCCGCTAAGCCTCTTGTTTTCCTGCCAAGAGAAAATAGAAGAAAACGACCTTCTCGAAGGAAAATGGAGAAACACCGATGTATTGAACAATGAAGATGCCGAAAAGTGCGAAAAGGAATCTTATATGGAGTTTTCCAAGTACACCTACGATGCCAAAGAACGCAAACAAGCAATCGTCAACCAATGCGACAGCACAGTGATAACCAATGCCTACACACTGAAAGGCGATACCATCATCATCGTTGACGACAAGCAAATAACAAAACGCTATATCATACGGACATTAAACGAGAAAAGCCTGAACTACGTGGATAAAGACGGCGGTTCATACACATACACCCGTTGGTAAGCCTGCTTCAACATTCCGGACTGTGGGGGCTGTTCATCGGCAGTTTCCTTGCCTCCACCATATTGCCCTTCCCGAGCGAAGCCCTATTGTTGGGCAACATCGCCTTGGGCAATGAGGTATGGCTATGCGTTCTTTTGGCAGGCATAGGCAATACCTTGGGCGGCATGACCTCCTTTTGGCTCGGTCGCCTCGGCAAATGGCAATGGTTGGAAAAGTGGTTCAAGGTGAGGAAAGAGAAAATCATCGCAGTGCAACAAAAGATAAACCGATACAAATCCATAGCCGCATTCTTTTCATGGCTGCCAGTGGTCGGCGACCTTATAGCCATAACATTGGGCTTTATGAAAATATCCCCGTGGAAGAGTTGCCTCTACATGGCAGTGGGACGTTTTGCCCGCTTTGCCGCAGTCGGAGGACTTATCAAGCTCTTCTGAACCTGTCATATAGGCATTCGGTTCTAATCTTACGCTTTATTGCAAACTGCAAAAGTTCTTTCCCACCACGGCAAGACCTCCCGCAGCCGTTTCTTTATAAAGTGAAGGCAAATCCTTGCCCGTCTGCTTCATCGTTTCCACCACCTTATCGAAAGAAATAATGTGCTTGCCGTCCGACATCATCGCATAAAGATTGGCATCCAAAGCTCTCAAAGCCGCAAAAGCATTACGCTCTATGCAAGGCACCTGTACCAAACCGCAAACAGGGTCGCACGTCAAACCCAAGTGGTGTTCCAAACCGATTTCTGCCGCATACTCTATCTGCTGGGGAGTGCCTCCGAAGAGTTGATTTGCCGCCGCAGCAGCCATGGAGCAAGCCGAACCCACTTCACCCTGACAACCGACCTCCGCACCCGAGATGGAAGCATTCTGTTTAATCACCGTACCAATCAAACCTGCCGTTGCAAGAGAGCGAATGATTTGTTTGTCCGTAAATCCGTGTTCCGTATTCAAATGATAAAGCACAGCCGGCACGACACCGCACGAACCGCAGGTCGGAGCCGTTACAATCAGCCCGCCGGCAGCGTTCTGCTCCGAAACGGCAAGTGCATACGACTGAACAAGACAACGACCCCTCAAAGAAGGCTTGTAACTTCTTGCCTTCGTGTAGTAAGACATCGCCTTGCGTCTCAACCTCAATCCGCCCGGAAGAACGCCCTCCTCGTTTATTCCCTCCTCCACGGACTGCTTCATCACATTCAGCACCTCCATCAGGTAATCCCAAATCTCATTTCCCTCGAATTCCTGCACATACTCCCAGAAAGTCAAACCATTCTCGTCCAAATACTCCAACACATCGCCGAGATTATGATGCGGATAAACATTCTTTACCTCCGACTCTTCATGCCCTTCCTCCTGAACAATCTTTCCGCCACCTATGCTGTAAACCACACGTTTGCCCATGCTGTTACCAAGAAAGTCGAAAGCCTCGAAACACATCGCATTGGGGTGAAGAGCCAGAAAAGTATCGCTTTTCCATATTATCTTCGTTCTTTCCCCGCCCAAAACATCGATCACAGCCTTATCCGTCAAGTGTCCCTTACCCGTTGCGGCAAGCGAGCCGAAGAGAGTAACCTCAAAGCGGGCAGCATCGGGGAAATCCCTCAAAAACAACTCCGCAGCCTTTCTCGGAGCCATGGTATGAGAACTCGAAGGTCCGAAACCAATCCTGAAAATCTCTTTTATGCTTTCCATTTCCATCGATTTAATTACACAACACCGAACTTCATCGAATCCGATTCGGTCGAAAAACGGCAAACGATGAAGATTGAACCCCGCACAATCCGACAGCATACAATCCCCACCCTCACCGAAGACAAAATTACAGAGATTTTCCGTAATGCACCTTTCATTTGACCTGTTTTTCCCACAAAAAGGAAAACACCCGTGATGACAAGCAAAAACTCAAACGCCCTTTCGCAAAAACAAACCGCCGAAAGAAAAAAACGAACCGCCGTTCTGCAAAAACAAAACGGCGGTTTGTTAAAGTCTTTTTGTATCAGAGTTTGCAGTCTTTGCCGGTGCAGATGTATGGTTCCAAATCTAAATCCAAGGTATCCATTTGCGAGAAGTCCGTTCCCCGTATATCCACGTCCTTTATGTCGTACAATTCCCTCGGATGCACTCTCATTTCCTTTGAATAGCGATTATAACTTTTCAAAAGCCTGCCATGCTTATCCACTATAAGGTTCAACGGAATGCCGAAAGCATCATTCACCTTTTCTCCCTCCGGAAAAATATAGTTAATGAGATTGTTCCATTTGTTTTCGTTTGCAGTGCAGAACTCTTTCCTTTTATCTGAGAAATAATACGGCACAACATTAAGATTATATTGTTTAAGAAGGTTTGGAACATGCTTTATACCGCCGGTATCCTCCAATATGAAGTACCATTTTACGGTTTTGCTGTCGTAAGACTTCATAATGCCGGGGTAGGTAAGTTGCATGTGTTCCTTACAGGGACCGCAACATGGAGAATAAAAGACAACAAACTTATAACAAGAAGTATCGTCAATCAATAATCTCTTCAAGTCGTCCGCATTCAATGCCTTGAACTCCGAATGCTTGGCAGCATATTTTTGAGACCGCGAAGTTTCAATACATAACTGTATGCAAGAAACGCAACACAATGTAAGGACGGTAAGAGATAGTAATAAATAAATCTTTCTTTTTATCATGATAGCATAGTATTACTCTCCGCAAAGATATAACAAAAAAACGATACAACAATAAAGCCAAATATATTTTGAAATAATCGTCTCACAAATGCACACATTGATAAGGCATTTAGCGTAACGCCATTTGGGGAAAATAAATCGCCGAAAGAATTTTCTGAAAGGGCGTTTCGTGAAATCCTTTCGGCGTTTCAGTAAGGTGAGTTGCAAGTGTCGGAAAATCAGAGACTGAGAAAGAGCAGGGAGATGGCGTAGGTGGCGAAGGTTACGAGGATACCGCTTTTGAGAAATTCGCGGAAAGTTATCTTTACTCCGAGTTTGTCGGCGGATTCTATGACGATGATGTTTGCCATGGCTCCGAGGATTGTGGCATTGCCTGCAAGGGTGGAGGCAGAGGCGAGTGCAAGCCACAGGGTTTGGGAGTCGGCGGTGTGCATAAGGGGTAACATCAGAACGGTGTAAGGCACGTTGCTGAGGATTTGGCTCATCACAAGGCTGATGCCGTGAATGCTTAAAATGCCTGTAAGATTGTCTTGAAGCGGAAGATTAAACATGAAGTCCAATACGCCTGTATGTCCGACCGCTCCTACGACTATGAATAGCGAAGCGAAGAACAGCAACAGCACCCAATCGATTCCCTTCATGAGTTCGGCAGGTTTGTGGTCTGAAAGCAGTATGGCAAGCGAGGAAGCGACCATGGCGAGGACGCATAGGGGCAGGTCGAGGATTTTTCCGAAGAAGAAAGCTATCGTGAGCAGGAGGAAGATTACGGCAGAGGTGAGTTTGGGCTTTTTGAGCGTTGTTTTCATGCTTTCATGCTTCAATGGTGTTTTGTCGGAGAACTCTTTGCGATATACAAGTCGTATGACTGCAACGATAATGAGCATGCCGAGCATTGCGATGGGCAGAAGATGAAGCATGAATTCGGCGTAGGTCATGCCGCTGTTGATGCCTATGAGCATGTTTTGCGGGTTGCCGGTCATGGTCATGAGGCTGCCGGCATTGGAAGCGAGGATTTCAGCCATCAGGTAGGGCAGGGGATTCAGTCCCGAGCCTGTGCAGACGGATATGATGATGGGTGTGAATATCAGAACGACGGCATCATTGACCAAGAAGGCGGAAGCTATGCCGGTAATGAAGACCGTATAGACGAGAAGTTTGAACCGGCTTGTGGCAAAAAGGAGAATTTCGGACGCAGCCGCGTCGAAAAAGCCGTCGGCTTTCAATACGGAAATCATTATCATCATTCCCAAGAGCAGGAATATGGTATTGAAATCTATGAAGCTCACTGCCTCTTGCAGGTTCACCACTCCGAAGCACAGCATTGCCACTGCACCGACAAAAGCCGCCGTGGGGCGGTCTATGTTCAGCCTCGGCAGCTTGGTGAATATTATTCCGATATAGGTAAGTGCAAATATGATGGTAGCAACAAGCCCTGTACTCATGTCAAGCGTTTATTGCGTGGAACGCAATCCCTGTACGGTTTATTGCTTGCCCAAGAGTGCGAACATGTTCTTCTTGTAGGCTTCGACTCCGGGTTGATTGAATGGATTGACTCCAAGCATGTATGCACTTAATGCACAAGAAAATTCAAAGAAATAAAGCAAGCCTCCCAAGGTCTCCTCGTTCAACTGCGACAAACGCAGTTCCACTTGCGGCACACCACCTGAGATATGAGCCTTTTGCGTTCCGCATTCTGCCTTTCGGTTGATTTCGTGCATGGAATACTTCAAGAGGTAGTTCAAACCGTCGAGGTCTTTCTCCTCACGGGGAATTTCAACATGACGATTGCTTTTTCCGATGCTTATGACGGTCTCGAACATCAATCTTTCTCCCTCTTGAACGTACTGACCGAGGGAATGCAAATCCGTGGTGTTCAACATGCCGACAGGGAACAGCCCCTTGCCGTCCTTGCCTTCGCTTTCGCCGAAGAGCTGTTGCCACCAAGCAGAGAGGAATTGCAGTTTCGGTTCGTATGCGACAAGGATTTCCAATTTCTTGCCGCCCTTATATAATATGTTACGCAAAGCCGCATACTTCCAAGCGGGGTTTTCAATACTTCTTTCCTCAATCAGAAGGCTTCGCATCTTGCCCGCACCTCTCAGAAGGGCTTCCACATCCACTCCTGCCGCAGCAGCAGGGAACAAACCCACCGGAGTGAGAACCGAAAACCTGCCTCCGACATCGTCTCTTATGATGAAACTCTCATAATCGTTCTCTCGGCACATCTGTCGCAAAGCTCCCTTATGTTCGTCCGTTATTGCGATTATCCTGTCCTTGGCTTCCTTTTTGCCATACTTCTTTTCCAAGGCATGACGCAGCACACGGAACGCCACGGCAGGCTCTGTCGTGGTGCCGGATTTTGAAATCACACACAGGCAATACTCCTTATGTTGCAGCAATTCGAGCAAATCGGCCATGTAATCTTCGGATAGATTTGTTCCGGCGTAAATTATCTTGCAGAAATGCGACTTTTCATAGTCCGAGAATGCCGATTGCAGAGCTGAAATCACCGCCTTGGCTCCCAGATACGAACCGCCGATGCCCACAACGACCAATATCTCGGCTTTCTTCCGTACGAGGGTCGCCGCTCTCTTCAAATCATCGATTTGTTCGCCGTTCATGCTTACCGGCAAATCCCGCCAACCCAAGAAGTCTTCGCCTTCGCCACCTCCGTTACACACAAGCGAATGAGCCTTTTGCAAACTTCCCAAAACATCTTCCGAAAACACTTCTCCGGAAGCAAAACCTGCCAAATCAAAATCAAGTTCCATAATTACACGTCTTGTTTCACTTGCAAAGATACAACATTCCCCCGAACAATGTTCAAAATCCGCAAAAACAAGCCCTCTTTTCCATGAGATGATTTTCCCGATGACAACCAAACAAACCCCATTCCCAACCCACAAACAAGCCGAAGAAACCATATTCGAATTAAATGACTACCTTTGTACCCGAGATACACGGCATATAATCTCAAAAGAAAGAGAAAGAAGTGCTTATCAAGCGAATAAATGAATGAAAAATTGGAGTAAAGAGGAAACAATTATAGCTTTTAATGCTTATTGCAAGGTGCCATTCAAGAGTAGCAGCAAAGAACACCCTCTTATAATTCACTATGCCCAAATTCTCGGACGCACGCCAAGTGCTTTGAATATGAAGATTGGGAATATAGGAAGATTAGACCCAGAGTTAAAGGCACAAGGCATAACAGGACTGACTCATGGGGCAAAGATGGAACAAGAGGTGTGGGAGGAATTTTATGACAATCCAGAAAGGCTTGCATTCGAGAGCGAACGCTTGATTGCAAAGTTCTCTAATAAGAATATAGAAGAGGTGAACAATATAGATATTACCGATTTGCCACAAGGCGTGGAGCGAGAGACTGTCATAAAACAAAGAGTGAACCAATCCTTTTTCCGTTCTGCGGTAATGAGTTCCTATAATTATCGTTGTTGTATATCAGGCGTGGGAAATCTTCAACTGTTGGAGGCTTGCCATATTGTGGATTGGGCAACAGATGTGGCGAATAGGACAAACCCGAAGAATGGTTTGTGCTTAAATTCTTTCTTTCACAGGGCATACGACCAACATTTGATAGCTATTACACCCGATTATAAAGTACTTCTCGCCGAGGAGCTAATCGCTAAAACTGTAAATGTTGCATTCAAAACTTATTTGAAAGCGGTAAATGGAAGTCTTATTGCCTTGCCAGATAAATTCAAACCGCAGAGAGACCTTTTGGAGCTTCATTACAAGGCATTTCTGAATAGAGAAATACAGTAATAGTTTATAGCAATTTCGTATTCAAAAATTCTTTCGCCGTTTCATTGTGATTCAAACGGCGATTCGTGAAATTCTTTCGGCGTTTTATTTTCTTCAATCGCCGTTTCGGTAAAGCGTGTTGCAATTATCGGAATGGCTGATTGGTAAAGATGGGAGAGGGGTGCCGCAAGGTGGAAACAGAACCTTTTCACAGTTTAGCAAAAAATCCGTATCTTTGCTGCGGATATTCATTATAAAGAAGTGTGTTTATGAAAAGAGGTAATGTTTTCGGTATTCTTGTTTTTGCGTTTTTGTTTTTATTAGGCTTTAATGCTGCATTGTGGTGTCAAGAGGCAAAGAGGGTGCTTTTCATCGGTAACAGCTATGTTTATACGAACAATCTGCCACAGGTTTTGAGCCGAGTGGCAGAGCATAATGACAAACGAATTGTTTGCGAGAGCAGTACGATGGGCGGTTATACTTTTTTGAGTCATCTTGCAAGCCCTGCCACATTGGCAAAAATTCAAAGCGGAAATTATGATTGCATCGTATTGCAGGGGCAGAGCCAAGAGGTTGCTTTTCCAGATGAACAATTTTATTTTCAAGTCTATCCCAATGCCATGAAGTTGGATTCGGTTTGCAAGGTGTACAATCCGCAGGCAAGGATTATCTTTTTCGGCACATGGGGTTACAGATACGGCGATGCAATGAACTGTCCGTACTACGATGCTTTCTGTACGTTTGAATCCATGACCGAAAGGCTGACGGAGAATTACCGGCTTATGGCAAGAGATTTCCGTTCCGATATGTCGCCTGTGGGAGAGGCGTTCTTGCAGTCTTTCCTTACAGATTCCACGGTGGTCTTGCATTCCTCCGATAACTCGCACCCTGCAATGAACGGTACTTACCTTGCTGCTTGTTGCTTTTATTGTTCCATTTTCGGGGAAGCATTGGCAAGCGTTCCAGCAATAAACGGTATAAGTACAGATGTGGCGGAGTATTTTATGCGGATTGCGAATAGGACTGTGGTCGAACGCCGGAACGAATGGAACTTTTCCGAACTTTCATCCGATATTTCCGAAGTAGGCGAGAGGTGCTTGCCGGATTTCAAAGCCTATCTGCGTTCCGAAAACCTGCTTCGTTTGGAGAGTAAGGGTATATCGGGAGAGACGCAGGTGGATTTGATTTCGGCAGATGGCAGGATAGTTGCAAGCCTCAGACGTTTCATTCCACTCGGCGTAGCCATCGATATTTCTCTTCCGCAGTATCGAGGCTTGATGTTCATTAAATTGACAAACGGTTCGCACACTGTTTGCAAACCTTTGCCCGTAACAAATTTCTGAAACGCCGCTTCACAAAAATAAAACGCCGTTCGATTTTTCGTATCCTCTGCAACATACGAACGATGCTGAGAGTATGCGTAAAAAATCAATGCTGTTGTCATTCGTATTCGACCATGGGAATACATCAGTTGTATGTTCCGATAATGGCGAACTACCGTTTGAGGGTGGCTGATTGTGCGAACTTCGTAATCGGTGCAGGTATCAATGCCTCTCTTGCTTTCAAGGATAAATTCGAGACAAAGGATTTAACGGGCAATGTCGGAGTGAAGTTCAAGAATGCGGTGGATATGGATTTCGTTTTGAGGGCAGGTTTTGAAATCGGAAGCCTTCACAGAATGCAGGTTAATGCAACGTACATGGTTTCTCCGATGTATAATTTGGAGTTTTACAGGGGAGAGTATAGTTCCATCTTTTCCGCCCAAGAGGGAAATAATGTATCGAGGTTGATGTTCGGTTTTACGATATTCTTATAATATATAAATAGGTATAGTCGGGCTGTATCAAGAACCGATTGTAAGGAGGGCAGGCATGAGAGCTGGAAGAGGGCTTTCATGCCTGCATTTTATTTTGCCGCCTTGGCTGCTGTTCGGATTTTTTTCGTACCTTTGTACGTTGATTTTAACGTATTATTGAACGCAGAATGGATTTGGAGAACGAAAGAATACACAGGGTAAACATCGAAACCCAGATGAAGCAGGCGTATATCGACTATGCCATGAGCGTCATCGTTGCGAGAGCTTTGCCAGATGCGAGAGATGGTTTGAAGCCCGTACACCGGAGAATACTTTATGCCATGGGGGATATGGGAATGACTTACAATACCAAGCATAAGAAGTCTGCCAGAATCGTGGGTGAGGTGCTCGGTAAGTACCACCCTCATGGGGATAGCTCTGTTTACATGGCAATGGTGAGAATGGCTCAAAAGTGGTCGTTGAGATATACCATGATTGATGGACAGGGTAACTTCGGTTCGATAGATTTGGATCCGCCTGCTGCGATGCGTTACACCGAGGCAAGGATGTCGAAGATTGCTTCGGAGATGTTGGCGGATATAAATAAGGATACGGTCGATTTCACGAATAACTTCGATGACAGTTTGCAGGAACCGACTGTGTTGCCTGCCAAAATTCCTTATCTTCTGGTCAATGGTACGAACGGTATCGCTGTGGGTATGGCCACGAATATGGCTCCGCACAATCTGACGGAGGCAATCAACGCCATAATTGCTTATATAGATAATAAGGATATTACGATTGATGAATTGATGCAGTACATCAAGGCTCCGGATTTTCCGACGGGAGGTGTGATTTATGGTTACGACGGAGTGAGGAGTGCTTTCCATACTGGAAGAGGACAGGTCGTAATAAGGGGAAATGCCCACTTCGAGCAGGATAAGCATTCGGACGCCGAGCAGATTGTTGTTACCTCTGTGCCTTATCAGGTCTGCAAATCCGATATGATTAAACACCAAGCCTCTTTGGTGGAAGAGAAAAAGATTGAGGGTATTTCGAGGATAAAGGACGAGAGTAATAAGGACGGTATCAGGATTGTCTATAAGTTGAAACGCGATGCGATGAGCAACGTTGTTCTGAACAAACTTTATCAGTACTCCGAGCTTCAATCGTCTTTCTCGATTAACAACATAGCCCTCGTGAACGGTAAGCCGAAGTTGCTTAACCTGAAAGACATGATAGAGTGTTTCGTCGAGCATAGAGAGATTGTGGTCGAGAGACGGACGAGGTTCGAGTTGGGTAAGGCGGAAGAGAGAATGCACATCGTCGAAGGCTTGTTGAAGGCTTTGGATTTCATTGATGAGATTATCTCTTTGATAAGAAACTCCGCCACGATAGCCGAAGCGAAAAGTCGTTTGCAGGAACAGTTCGGTTTTTCCGAAATTCAAGCGGCTGCAATCGTTGCAATGAGGCTCGGTCAGTTGGCAGGATTGGAACGCCAAAAGCTGCAAGACGAGTTCAACGAACTTTCTGCATTCATTGCCCGTTGCAAAGAGATATTGGAAAACCACGATGTGTTGATGCAGGTGGTCAAAGACGAACTTGTAGATATAAAAGAGAGGTATGGAGACGAGCGTTTGTCGCAGATAGAATACTCTTCTTCCGATTTCAGGATAGAGGACATGATTGCCAATGAGGAAGTGGTGGTTTCCGTTTCCCACATGGGTTACATCAAACGCACGCCTTTGTCGGAGTATAAGGTACAGAACCGAGGCGGAAAGGGCAGTCGGGGAGGAGCTTTAAGAGATGAAGACTTCATAGAACATGTTTATACGGCTTCGATGCACGATTATATTCTCTTCTTCACCGAAAAAGGAAAGTGTTACTGGCTCAGAGCGTTCGAACTTCCGGAGGGAACGAAGACGACGAAAGGCAGAATGATTAAAAACATTCTCAACATAGAGGACGGCGACTGTATAAAGGCACACGTTACGACAAAAGACCTTAAAGACAAGGATTACGTGAATAGCAACTACATCGTGATGTGTACGAAGAAAGGTCAGATAAAGAAAACCACCCTTGAAGCATACTCGCGTCCGAGAACAAACGGTATAATCGCCTTCGGCATCAAAGAGGGTGATGAATTGCTTGAAGCAAGGCTCACAAGCGGCGAAGACGAAATCCTCATAGCGGCGAAGAACGGTAAATGTATTCGTTTCAATGAAAGCACCGTCAGACCGATGGGACGAGGTGCGGCCGGCGTGAAGGCAATCACTTTGGCTGATGAAAAAGACGAAGTTGTAGGAATGGTGGTTGCCAACGAAGAGAGCGACATCCTTGTCGTTTCGGAGAACGGTTACGGAAAACGTTCCAAGCTGGAAGAGTATCGAATCACCAATCGGGGCGGCAAAGGTGTTAAAACACTTAACATAACCGAGAAGACGGGAGATTTGGTCGCCATCAAGGAGGTAAGCGATGAGGACGACCTGATGATAATGAACCGTTCCGGATTGACGATAAGAATGCACGTTTCCGATTTGAGGGTTTTGGGCAGAGCCACACAGGGAGTGAAGTTGATAAACATCAAATCCGGCGATGCCATAGCCTCAGTAGCAGAAATAAGCAAGGAAGAAGACGAAGAGGAAACAATAAACGATGAAAGCACTTCGTTAGAAGAAACAACAAACGAACAATAAAATCAATACGATGAAGAGAAAAATCATATTTGCAGCATTGCTCGCCGCTACGATGGGCGCTTCTGCACAAACGATGAAGGTACAGAGTGCCTACTCCGACATGAAAAACGACAGGTGGAAGAACGCAATGGCAAACATAGAGGAGGCTTGCGTGCATGAAAAGACGAAAGACGATGCCAAGACATGGAATTACGCCGGCTTGATATACTCCAAGTTCGTCGAACTATCCCAATCCGAAGACCCGAAAGACCAAAAATTGCTTAAAAAGCAAAAAGTGGACGTTCCTATCTACGAATTGGCAGACAAAGCGGAGAATGCTTTGATTAAATCAATAGAATTGGAAAAGGCAGCAGGCACAAACGAGTTCATAACCACGTCCAACGGAGCCTTAACCTTTATTTCCGGTGTTCAACTCACAAGAGCCATAGACGTATTCAACAGCGGCAAGTATGAGGAAGCCATACCTTTATTTGAAAGGGTCATCAAGGCCTCCACGCTTTGCGGTCGTAAGGAAGTAACCGAGAAAGCAAAACTCGTTATGGCGATGAGCTACGATGCATTGAAGCAAAAAGACAAAGCAGTCGAGATATACAGAGACTTGGTTAAAGCCGGAACAAGCGAAAAAGAGGCTTACATAAATCTTTACGTAGCCAACAATGCGGCAGGTGAGAAAGATAAAGCCATAAACGTCTTGAAAAGAGGAGTAAAAGTCCTTCCGAAAGACATACAGTTGAAAGCCCTTTTGGGAGGAGCTTACTTACAAGTCGGAAACAAGGAAGAAGCCGAAAAAATGGTACAATCTTTGCTTGCCATGGGAACGGAAAATCCGGAAATTCTTAACTATGTGGGCGGTATATACAGAGATGCCGATGACATGGCAAAAGCCGAAGAATACTACAACAAATCTCTTTCATTGAAAGCAGACCAAACAGATGCTTACCTCGGACTTGGTTCTACATATTTCAACAAAGGAATTGCAACATTGAAAGAAGCCGAAAAAGTTCCTTTGGATGACATGACCGGAGCATACGACAAAATGAAAAATGAAGCATTCGAATATTTCAAGAAAGCAATTCCGAACTTCAAAAAGGTATTAGAGACCAAGCCAAACGATTTCCAAAGTTTGAAAGCGTTGAGAAACATCTATTCGCTTTTGCAGATGAAAGCGGAATATCAGGAAATCGACGCAAAGTTGAAGCAAAAATAATTGCGAAGTTTAAGATAAGTTTTCCTTTTACAAAGGAAGTACGCCGAGAGGTGATGCTTCCTTTTTTTCTTCTCTTCTTTCCCCTCTACTTTACATAATAGCAATTATGTTCCAATTCGTAACGAATGGTCTGACAATCAGCAATTCAAGTACATATATAAGTTTACGGACATTGTACGCCGTTGTTGGAAAAAAGGATTTGTTCGTTGTGAAATTGCTAAAGACCCCAGCGGAAAATATTGTGCAAAATACCTCGGTAAAGATTTATCAACGCCTACAAAGTGTTTGAAATCAAAAAACTTCGGCAAAGAGGCTATTTTTCGCAAATTGCAGGAAATACGCAAATATCCGAGAGAAACTACATTTTCTATACTTTGCCCTCTTAATGGCAAAACTTATGATATACCGATTACCCGTTATGTTGCAGGTATAGCTTACCCATCTGTTGCACGTCAATTACCCGTTGAATTCCGCCGAAAATTGCTATTAGCAACTCAAATTGCAGGCTCGTTACTAACTAACGAAGAATTCCGTAATGAATATGCTTATGGTTACTTCCTCGTCGAGGAATTCTACCTCCGTTTTCGCCAGCCAATCAAGTTATGTGGTTTTGATAATATTGATGTAACTGCTGAATATGATATAGACTATGATTTACAATTTGATAACCTCATGTATTTATACAAAGACTTGAAGCAATACGATTTCGATTATGAGCATGTAGAGTACCTCAAAGGATTGAACGAAGAACATATTGCCTTTACAAATATCTATGACTTTGATATTGCTTTGTCCAGTTATCGAGCTGTAAGAAATAATGCAGTACAATCCAGACTTGAAAAAGATAACCAGTAAATTTATACATATATGAAAGTAAATTGGAAGAAAGTAGTAGAGTTTGCCATTTCTTTACTCGCCTTAATTGGCTCATTCATTGGCGGACAAGCCAGTGCGCAAAGTGGTATAATTGATATTTTTGGTAAAACCCCTAAAATTGAACACCATGGCAGGATTTAACCCGTTCAAAAGCAAACCCCCTGTTCAAAAACCGAATAGGAACGCATTCGATTTATCGTTTGCAAACAATTTAACAATGGAATTCGGTAAACTGTATCCCGTAATGTGTAAAGAAGTCTTTTCAGGTGATACTTTTGACATTGATACAACTTTTGGTCTTAGGTTTATGCCGATGATATTCCCAGTACAAACCCGTATGCGTGCCGACCTCCATTTCTTTTATGTGAGAAACCGAAATTTGTGGTGTGATTGGAAAGAATTTCAAGGCAAAACGAAAGATTTATCTTCCGCATCTAAGAAATTACCGTGGTTACGTATTACGCCAGAAAAAGCAAGGGAACGTTTGAAAACAGGTTCGTTGCTTGATTATTTAGGAGTGCCAACAACAGTAGTAGGAAATGTTTCCCCTTCTTGGCGTTCTGGTCTTACCTCTGCTCAACCTATTAAAGATTTATCAACTGCCCGTCCAGTTGCAAACCCTGATTTGTCAGTTCAATTTTCGACCGATGGACTTTTAGGCTGGAAAAAGGTAATCCTTTCTAACTATACAGATTGGTATGTTCGTCGAAATTTTTATGGTTCAGATGGCAAATTGCGTAACCTTTCTGCACGTAGTTATAATGGCGTGGATATGAAGTTATCCCAATGGAATACTTTAAATCCAAGCGGTAATACTCCTCGTACTTCTGCGTTTACCATGACAGTTAACTCTTTGCCTTATGTTGTTTCAAAAGATAGCATTTTACAATTTGATGGGTTTGGCTCGCTTTCTTTGCTTGGTAATTCGTTTACTGCTTCGGTTCATATCTTTACGAAAAATGAAGATGGTGAATTTGTTTGTCAAGCTTCTACTGCTGGAGATGATGTTACTTTTACTATTGGTGATTATAAAATAACAGGACCGAATTTTTCTTCAATACAAGTTTATCCGCAGGCTGCTTATACTAGTTACGTTATTTCGACTACTCCTACTTTTAAAGCCCCTAATAAGATGTCTTTGAATGAGTATTGCAATACGTGGTTGAATGATGGTAAAGAAATTTACATCGGTATTTCTTCAAGTGCTATTGCTGCAGCTCTCGATAAAGTGAATTGGCGATTTGGTGCGGATTATCCTTTTGTTGGAGGTTTAGCCGTTACAAACTTGGTTACTGATGACGTTATTGATGGTGAAACTTTGAACAATCCATTTGTTAGTTATAGCGCTAATGGTCCAGCACAGCCCCTTTCCGCTTTGCCATGTCGTGCATACGAAGCAATTTATAATTCATTTTATCGGAATATACAAGTATCCCCGTTCAAGATAAACGGAGAAATAGAGTATAATAAATTCATTCCTACCGATGCAGGCGGAGCCGATACCACTGAATACGAGTTGCATTATAGAGATTGGGAGGACGATTTTTTGACAACCGCACTCCCAAGTCCACAGCAAGGTTTAGCTCCATTGGTCGGAGCAATACAGAATAAAGATACACAAGGTACATTGACTTACTTTGATAGTACAGGAGCAGAAAAGCAAATGAAAATTATGGCTAATAAGTCAGGAGATGTTACCGCAATTTCTGTTCGTGATGGAGATTTGCCAGAAAGTACGATTAAGTCTTTGAACGAAGCTATGAATTTTGGTATTTCAATAAATGACTTCCGAAATGTCAATGCCTTGCAAAGATGGCTTGAGAAAAATATGCGTAGAGGTTTCCGATATAAAGACCAAATTTTGAGCCACTTTGGCGTTAATATTTCTTACGAAGCTTGCGACATGCCTGAATATATAGGTGGTATTTCTCAAGATGTCAATGTTTCAACGATTAATCAAACTTCCCCGTCTGACGTTGGTCAAGGCTCTGTTTTAGGAGAACAAGGAGGACAAGGAACTTGTCTTGGTAGTTCGAGACATAAGGTTAACAAGTACTTTGATGAAAGCGGTTTTGTTATTGGTATTTTGTCCGTTTCTCCGATACCAAGTTATAGCCAGCTATTACCGAAAATGTTCACAAAGTTCGACGTACTTGATTTTTATTCACCAGAGTTTAACCATATAGGGATGCAGCCTATTTCTTACAGAGAAGTTTGCCCTATACAACAGTTTTCAGGCGGTGGAAATCTTGATGATACGTTTGGTTACCAACGTGCTTGGTATGATTACCTTGCTTCTACTGATGAAGTACATGGAGAATTTCGTAAGACTTTACGAAATTACCTTGTCAATCGTGTTTTTGGAGTTTCGCCACAACTTGGAGAAAAGTTTTTGCAAATTGACCCTAATCAGGTAAATGATATATTCAACTACACGAAAACCAGTGATAAGATAATTGGACAGCTTTATTTTAAGATAACAGCCGTTCGCCCTATTAGTAAATTTGGAGAACCAAGACTTGAGTAAAATATGAAAAGACAGATTTTTGCATATTGTCGTCGTACCGAAGATGATATGCCCGTTAAAAGTGGTATGGTACTTACGCCCTCGCAAATGATGTGTATGGCAGAACAAGGACGCCCTATTTCTGCAAGTTTATTGCCAGACGAACAGTTTGATGATGGTACACCAGATTGTAAGTTTACCGATTTGGATTTCTTGCATCAACGAGGAATTGATATAAATCACGTATGGGATTTGCAACAAAGTACGTCTAAGAAATTCCATAAGTACAGCAAAAAACGTGCAGCCGACCAAGCAGCACAGTTACAACAACAGCAACAAGGAGGTGAATAATGGGACTTTCGAGTGCTTATTCTGGTCCCGGTGGTCAACAAGTCAGAGAACAGCAAGGCGGATATGATTATAATCCGCCTGCTCCCTCTGGCGGTTCATCTTCTGGTACTATGGATATATTCAAGAATTTATTTAGTGCGTTAGGTTCTTTATCTGCAAATCCTTTGTTTGGTTTAGGTCTCAATTTGTTCGGTAATTTATTTACAAACTCACAGAATAGACAAAGTATTGAACAAACAAATCGTTTGAATATGCAGATGCAACAATACCAAAATGCTTGGAACGAAAGGATGTGGCACATGAATAACGAATATAACACACCTGCTAATCAAATCAAGCGACTTAAAGAAGCTGGTTTGAACCCTGATTTGATGTATGGAAACCCTTCGCAGGGAACTTCTTCCGCACCTGCACAAGGTACTACTCCATCACATGCAGAAGCATTCCAAAGTTTAGGTTTTGGCGACATGTTTTCCAATGCTCAACAATTGATGATGCAGAAGAAAGCAAATGATGCACAGATAAAACTTATGAATTCTCAAGCTGAACAAATGGATGTAGATACCCAATTGAAGAAAAAAGACCTTGGCACTTACGACAAGCGTACTGCTCAGATGGAAGAGTTGAATAAAGCTATTATTTCAAATTATGAAGCTCAAACTAATTCTATCCTTGAAAAATACCCTCATGAAATTGATGAGATACAAGCTCGTATTGGTGTTCTCGCTGAGCAGGAAAATCTTACACGTGAGCAGTATTTTGACCAAAAATGGGATAACTATATTACTCAGAAAACTTTTAAGGAGCAAATACGTAGGTTTAAGCTTGAAAATGATTTGACAGAGGCTCAAATTCGAGAAATAGAGGCTTCGATAAAACTTATGGCAAAACAGGCTGTTCTTGCAGGTAACCAAGCAGGTTATTTTGGTAATTTATCTTCTCTTGCTTATAGTGAACGAATGGAACGAGGTTCTGTTCCTTATTTGAATTCTGATGGTTCGTTGAATACTTTTGGAAAAATAGTTACAGGTACTAAGTACACACTTGAAAGTTTATCAGGTCCTTTGATTGGTGGTTTTCTTACCTTTTTCTTGAAGAAAGCTTCTATTCCGAAAACTAAACCTATTGGTTTTAGAACAGGAAAATAATTCAAAAGGAATTTTTATTCCGTTGTTCAAAGTTGAGGGGTATTTTGTTGATAACTCGCAGAGTTATCAACAAAGAAGCCCATGGGCGTCCCCTCGACGCATGAACCCACCTATCTCGCAATGTACTAACTGCGTAAAGTAGTGGCAAGCCTGCCACTACTTTTTTAGCTGGACGAGTGATTGAAGTAGCGTGCCATGCACGCACGGAAAGCACGGTCGCCACTCCATAAGGCGACGTCCCCAAAAAAATAATATAACCAAGAAAGACAGGAAAAGCATTTCCTGCGAAATATATACTTGACATTATTTCGGCAGATGACACCACATTGAAATACAATTATTTGCTGGTGCACTCTGCGTAAAGAATTTTTGAGCGTGTGAACGCCCACTCATACGTTTAACAACATTTAACGTCTAAACTATTGACAATTTGGAATATTGTTGTACCTTTGCAATATACAAAATGATATGGATAAAGTTTTGAATTTTCTTTGGAAGCTGTTTTTGATATTGGTTTTGAGTATGTGTATATTATCTCTTTTAGCATCTGTAATCTGTATATTTTATTCAATATGGAAATAAAGTGTAAATATCCTAGAATTATTCGTAACCCTCAGTTCAATAATTTAGTCCTGAGCGGTTACCGTCATTTAATCTGTGGCAATTATCACAAGATTATAACACAAGACGAAATCAACCAAATGATTAATGACGGCTATTTAAAAGCGGATTGTCTAAAAATCATTTTAGGTTACAAATTAAAGGACGAATATACGCCCTCCCCTACCCTATCGCTTTATTGCGGTAACTATCAGAATTTGAATAAAGACCAACGACGCTATTATACCCCTGTATATAGTATCCAGCCCGAAGAACTTGATAATTATATTATGGTCAACGAAAGTACAGGCGATGCCGTACGTATATTTATGCTAACTCGTTGCGGTCATTGTTGTCTTTGCGATGAGTCTCGAGCTAATAACATGCAATACCGCTGTATTTTAGAGTCTTCCGTCCACCCTAACCCACCTATGTTTTTAACGCTCACCTACGATAATGAAAACTACCCTGTTGACGATAAAGACCTTAAAGCAATAACCAGAGACTTACAGTTATTCAATAAACGACTTCGTAAATATTTGTGGAAGTCTGGACAGCCGACAGATTTCAAGTACTTTCTAGTCTCGGAGTATGGAAAACAGTATAAACGCCTGCATTTCCACGGTTTATACTTCGGTTTACATAATAGCAATTATGTTCCAATTCGTAACGAATGGTCTGACAATCAGCAATTCAAGTACATATATAAGTTTACGGACATTGTACGCCGTTGTTGGAAAAAAGGATTTGTTCGTTGTGAAATTGCTAAAGACCCCAGCGGAAAATATTGTGCAAAATACCTCGGTAAAGATTTATCAACGCCTACAAAGTGTTTGAAATCAAAAAACTTCGGCAAAGAGGCTATTTTTCGCAAATTGCAGGAAATACGCAAATATCCGAGAGAAACTACATTTTCTATACTTTGCCCTCTTAATGGCAAAACTTATGATATACCGATTACCCGTTATGTTGCAGGTATAGCTTACCCATCTGTTGCACGTCAATTACCCGTTGAATTCCGCCGAAAATTGCTATTAGCAACTCAAATTGCAGGCTCGTTACTAACTAACGAAGAATTCCGTAATGAATATGCTTATGGTTACTTCCTCGTCGAGGAATTCTACCTCCGTTTTCGCCAGCCAATCAAGTTATGTGGTTTTGATAATATTGATGTAACTGCTGAATATGATATAGACTATGATTTACAATTTGATAACCTCATGTATTTATACAAAGACTTGAAGCAATACGATTTCGATTATGAGCATGTAGAGTACCTCAAAGGATTGAACGAAGAACATATTGCCTTTACAAATATCTATGACTTTGATATTGCTTTGTCCAGTTATCGAGCTGTAAGAAATAATGCAGTACAATCCAGACTTGAAAAAGATAACCAGTAAATTTATACATATATGAAAGTAAATTGGAAGAAAGTAGTAGAGTTTGCCATTTCTTTACTCGCCTTAATTGGCTCATTCATTGGCGGACAAGCCAGTGCGCAAAGTGGTATAATTGATATTTTTGGTAAAACCCCTAAAATTGAACACCATGGCAGGATTTAACCCGTTCAAAAGCAAACCCCCTGTTCAAAAACCGAATAGGAACGCATTCGATTTATCGTTTGCAAACAATTTAACAATGGAATTCGGTAAACTGTATCCCGTAATGTGTAAAGAAGTCTTTTCAGGTGATACTTTTGACATTGATACAACTTTTGGTCTTAGGTTTATGCCGATGATATTCCCAGTACAAACCCGTATGCGTGCCGACCTCCATTTCTTTTATGTGAGAAACCGAAATTTGTGGTGTGATTGGAAAGAATTTCAAGGCAAAACGAAAGATTTATCTTCCGCATCTAAGAAATTACCGTGGTTACGTATTACGCCAGAAAAAGCAAGGGAACGTTTGAAAACAGGTTCGTTGCTTGATTATTTAGGAGTGCCAACAACAGTAGTAGGAAATGTTTCCCCTTCTTGGCGTTCTGGTCTTACCTCTGCTCAACCTATTAAAGATTTATCAACTGCCCGTCCAGTTGCAAACCCTGATTTGTCAGTTCAATTTTCGACCGATGGACTTTTAGGCTGGAAAAAGGTAATCCTTTCTAACTATACAGATTGGTATGTTCGTCGAAATTTTTATGGTTCAGATGGCAAATTGCGTAACCTTTCTGCACGTAGTTATAATGGCGTGGATATGAAGTTATCCCAATGGAATACTTTAAATCCAAGCGGTAATACTCCTCGTACTTCTGCGTTTACCATGACAGTTAACTCTTTGCCTTATGTTGTTTCAAAAGATAGCATTTTACAATTTGATGGGTTTGGCTCGCTTTCTTTGCTTGGTAATTCGTTTACTGCTTCGGTTCATATCTTTACGAAAAATGAAGATGGTGAATTTGTTTGTCAAGCTTCTACTGCTGGAGATGATGTTACTTTTACTATTGGTGATTATAAAATAACAGGACCGAATTTTTCTTCAATACAAGTTTATCCGCAGGCTGCTTATACTAGTTACGTTATTTCGACTACTCCTACTTTTAAAGCCCCTAATAAGATGTCTTTGAATGAGTATTGCAATACGTGGTTGAATGATGGTAAAGAAATTTACATCGGTATTTCTTCAAGTGCTATTGCTGCAGCTCTCGATAAAGTGAATTGGCGATTTGGTGCGGATTATCCTTTTGTTGGAGGTTTAGCCGTTACAAACTTGGTTACTGATGACGTTATTGATGGTGAAACTTTGAACAATCCATTTGTTAGTTATAGCGCTAATGGTCCAGCACAGCCCCTTTCCGCTTTGCCATGTCGTGCATACGAAGCAATTTATAATTCATTTTATCGGAATATACAAGTATCCCCGTTCAAGATAAACGGAGAAATAGAGTATAATAAATTCATTCCTACCGATGCAGGCGGAGCCGATACCACTGAATACGAGTTGCATTATAGAGATTGGGAGGACGATTTTTTGACAACCGCACTCCCAAGTCCACAGCAAGGTTTAGCTCCATTGGTCGGAGCAATACAGAATAAAGATACACAAGGTACATTGACTTACTTTGATAGTACAGGAGCAGAAAAGCAAATGAAAATTATGGCTAATAAGTCAGGAGATGTTACCGCAATTTCTGTTCGTGATGGAGATTTGCCAGAAAGTACGATTAAGTCTTTGAACGAAGCTATGAATTTTGGTATTTCAATAAATGACTTCCGAAATGTCAATGCCTTGCAAAGATGGCTTGAGAAAAATATGCGTAGAGGTTTCCGATATAAAGACCAAATTTTGAGCCACTTTGGCGTTAATATTTCTTACGAAGCTTGCGACATGCCTGAATATATAGGTGGTATTTCTCAAGATGTCAATGTTTCAACGATTAATCAAACTTCCCCGTCTGACGTTGGTCAAGGCTCTGTTTTAGGAGAACAAGGAGGACAAGGAACTTGTCTTGGTAGTTCGAGACATAAGGTTAACAAGTACTTTGATGAAAGCGGTTTTGTTATTGGTATTTTGTCCGTTTCTCCGATACCAAGTTATAGCCAGCTATTACCGAAAATGTTCACAAAGTTCGACGTACTTGATTTTTATTCACCAGAGTTTAACCATATAGGGATGCAGCCTATTTCTTACAGAGAAGTTTGCCCTATACAACAGTTTTCAGGCGGTGGAAATCTTGATGATACGTTTGGTTACCAACGTGCTTGGTATGATTACCTTGCTTCTACTGATGAAGTACATGGAGAATTTCGTAAGACTTTACGAAATTACCTTGTCAATCGTGTTTTTGGAGTTTCGCCACAACTTGGAGAAAAGTTTTTGCAAATTGACCCTAATCAGGTAAATGATATATTCAACTACACGAAAACCAGTGATAAGATAATTGGACAGCTTTATTTTAAGATAACAGCCGTTCGCCCTATTAGTAAATTTGGAGAACCAAGACTTGAGTAAAATATGAAAAGACAGATTTTTGCATATTGTCGTCGTACCGAAGATGATATGCCCGTTAAAAGTGGTATGGTACTTACGCCCTCGCAAATGATGTGTATGGCAGAACAAGGACGCCCTATTTCTGCAAGTTTATTGCCAGACGAACAGTTTGATGATGGTACACCAGATTGTAAGTTTACCGATTTGGATTTCTTGCATCAACGAGGAATTGATATAAATCACGTATGGGATTTGCAACAAAGTACGTCTAAGAAATTCCATAAGTACAGCAAAAAACGTGCAGCCGACCAAGCAGCACAGTTACAACAACAGCAACAAGGAGGTGAATAATGGGACTTTCGAGTGCTTATTCTGGTCCCGGTGGTCAACAAGTCAGAGAACAGCAAGGCGGATATGATTATAATCCGCCTGCTCCCTCTGGCGGTTCATCTTCTGGTACTATGGATATATTCAAGAATTTATTTAGTGCGTTAGGTTCTTTATCTGCAAATCCTTTGTTTGGTTTAGGTCTCAATTTGTTCGGTAATTTATTTACAAACTCACAGAATAGACAAAGTATTGAACAAACAAATCGTTTGAATATGCAGATGCAACAATACCAAAATGCTTGGAACGAAAGGATGTGGCACATGAATAACGAATATAACACACCTGCTAATCAAATCAAGCGACTTAAAGAAGCTGGTTTGAACCCTGATTTGATGTATGGAAACCCTTCGCAGGGAACTTCTTCCGCACCTGCACAAGGTACTACTCCATCACATGCAGAAGCATTCCAAAGTTTAGGTTTTGGCGACATGTTTTCCAATGCTCAACAATTGATGATGCAGAAGAAAGCAAATGATGCACAGATAAAACTTATGAATTCTCAAGCTGAACAAATGGATGTAGATACCCAATTGAAGAAAAAAGACCTTGGCACTTACGACAAGCGTACTGCTCAGATGGAAGAGTTGAATAAAGCTATTATTTCAAATTATGAAGCTCAAACTAATTCTATCCTTGAAAAATACCCTCATGAAATTGATGAGATACAAGCTCGTATTGGTGTTCTCGCTGAGCAGGAAAATCTTACACGTGAGCAGTATTTTGACCAAAAATGGGATAACTATATTACTCAGAAAACTTTTAAGGAGCAAATACGTAGGTTTAAGCTTGAAAATGATTTGACAGAGGCTCAAATTCGAGAAATAGAGGCTTCGATAAAACTTATGGCAAAACAGGCTGTTCTTGCAGGTAACCAAGCAGGTTATTTTGGTAATTTATCTTCTCTTGCTTATAGTGAACGAATGGAACGAGGTTCTGTTCCTTATTTGAATTCTGATGGTTCGTTGAATACTTTTGGAAAAATAGTTACAGGTACTAAGTACACACTTGAAAGTTTATCAGGTCCTTTGATTGGTGGTTTTCTTACCTTTTTCTTGAAGAAAGCTTCTATTCCGAAAACTAAACCTATTGGTTTTAGAACAGGAAAATAATTCAAAAGGAATTTTTATTCCGTTGTTCAAAGTTGAGGGGTATTTTGTTGATAACTCGCAGAGTTATCAACAAAGAAGCCCATGGGCGTCCCCTCGACGCATGAACCCACCTATCTCGCAATGTACTAACTGCGTAAAGTAGTGGCAAGCCTGCCACTACTTTTTTAGCTGGACGAGTGATTGAAGTAGCGTGCCATGCACGCACGGAAAGCACGGTCGCCACTCCATAAGGCGACGTCCCCAAAAAAATAATATAACCAAGAAAGACAGGAAAAGCATTTCCTGCGAAATATATACTTGACATTATTTCGGCAGATGACACCACATTGAAATACAATTATTTGCTGGTGCACTCTGCGTAAAGAATTTTTGAGCGTGTGAACGCCCACTCATACGTTTAACAACATTTAACGTCTAAACTATTGACAATTTGGAATATTGTTGTACCTTTGCAATATACAAAATGATATGGATAAAGTTTTGAATTTTCTTTGGAAGCTGTTTTTGATATTGGTTTTGAGTATGTGTATATTATCTCTTTTAGCATCTGTAATCTGTATATTTTATTCAATATGGAAATAAAGTGTAAATATCCTAGAATTATTCGTAACCCTCAGTTCAATAATTTAGTCCTGAGCGGTTACCGTCATTTAATCTGTGGCAATTATCACAAGATTATAACACAAGACGAAATCAACCAAATGATTAATGACGGCTATTTAAAAGCGGATTGTCTAAAAATCATTTTAGGTTACAAATTAAAGGACGAATATACGCCCTCCCCTACCCTATCGCTTTATTGCGGTAACTATCAGAATTTGAATAAAGACCAACGACGCTATTATACCCCTGTATATAGTATCCAGCCCGAAGAACTTGATAATTATATTATGGTCAACGAAAGTACAGGCGATGCCGTACGTATATTTATGCTAACTCGTTGCGGTCATTGTTGTCTTTGCGATGAGTCTCGAGCTAATAACATGCAATACCGCTGTATTTTAGAGTCTTCCGTCCACCCTAACCCACCTATGTTTTTAACGCTCACCTACGATAATGAAAACTACCCTGTTGACGATAAAGACCTTAAAGCAATAACCAGAGACTTACAGTTATTCAATAAACGACTTCGTAAATATTTGTGGAAGTCTGGACAGCCGACAGATTTCAAGTACTTTCTAGTCTCGGAGTATGGAAAACAGTATAAACGCCTGCATTTCCACGGTTTATACTTCGGTTTACATAATAGCAATTATGTTCCAAAAGGGGTTCCGAAAATCCTAAGGTCGATTTAGTCGTATTTTCCAAGGATTTACCTATAAATCCGACCATCTCGGAAAATTCCAAAGAGAAAATATGTGCGGAAAATTTTCTCGCAAAAAAATCGAAAAGCTCCGAATAAAAAACAGACTTGCAGAAAAAACCGCAAAAAACTCAACACAATTCGCCAAAACAAAATCCGTGTAAAATGTCCTTGCCGGTTGAAATCCGCAATTTCCCGATTAAATGACCGAAATCCGCTGTTTAAGACATTCCGACACAAGAAATTTTCGCAAAATGCCTTTTCGCTTTTCTCATGTAAAATCCCTACCTATGCTGCCGAAATTCATATTTCCAAACAAATCTTCTCGAAAACTCCATCTTCAAATACTCAAACACAAATCCTCATTCAAACAATGGCAAAAATGCCTCATTTATAAGAAGTCCTTATTATGCGAATTGCTTTCACCGAATCGATTTTCTCTTTCGCCCTTTTATTTTCTTGAAACGCCCTTTCGATTTAATGAAACGTCCTTATGGTAAAACCGTGATTTAGAGGTATTAAGGCATTATACTCACAAAGCTTTCCGAGTCTTCAAAATAAACTTTCCATCAGGCTGTCATAAGCAAATATACTCGCCATGTTTCTCTCATTTTCAAGCAAATGATTACTGCTCTAAGTAAAAGAAATCACTACATGAGAATAGATAATCAACAATAAATCGAGTTTTTTGCTGAAAATACTCTGAAATTATTTTGTTGGTTTGAGATATTATCATATCTTTGCGGTGTAAAAAAACATTCGACGGCTTTGTTATGGAGTTCTTGCAATGCCGTCGGCTTAATCAATAAATATTCCAAGAACTCCGACAGAAAAACATTTTTATATGAAAAAAGCATTTGCAACATTGGCACTTTTGACTTGTGTATTCACAGCGGTGTCGCAGGATTTCAAAAAACATTCGTTCGGAATCGGTATAGGTGGAAGCAGTTTCCCGATTGTGAAGTCTTATTCGGACTTTATGAACAATACCGATGGATTTAATCTTTCCAATGCCTTTGTTACGAGTCTGTCTTTGAAATATGATTACGCCTTTAATGCCGGATTTTCGCTATCATTGGAACCAAGCTACCTTAACACCTACCTTTCATACAGAGATGCCTATTATGTTCCTAGCTTGATTAACAATACAACAACTCTCGCCTATGGTTCAAGCGGCATTTCGGTCTATGTACATCAGCTCGATATACCTTTGATTGCCAATTTCCGTTTCCCGATAGTGAAAAATGTCAAATTACTTGCCGGAATTGGGGCAAGTGCATTGGTGAATTTCAAAAAGGAAATAAATTTTTACGATGAACCTACATTCTCTACCGTAAACGGACGTAATGCTTTGTCTTTCAAAAACAGCATTATACCGGAATTTCTCCTGAGAGCCGGCTTGGAAATCAGCACAAAGCATAGAATTTGGTTAAATGCTTCATATCATTTCTCGCCGGTCAAAAACGCATATTACACAATGCTTGGAAATGGCAGCATTCCGGCTACCGACTATGAAGAAATGAGGATTTCAAAACTGAAGTTCGAGTTCGCAATCTTCCTCTAAATAAGCGAGAGAAGATTTACCGACTAAAAAGAAAGCTACACAGAGATTGCGTAGCTTTCTTCGTAAAAAATGACAAAATTAAGTTTCCTTACTGTGTCGATAACAGCTCTTCCGCATTTGTCATTGCGGCAGCCGTAGGTTCGCCTGCCGAAAGCAGGCGTGCTATCTCAAAAATTCGTTTCTCCCTGTCGAGGAGTTCTATGCCGCTTTCCGTCACTCCGTTCTTTTCCTGCTTGTAAACCATGAACTGATAGTCCGCCTTGGCAGCCGTTTGCGGCAAATGGCTTATTGCAATCACTTGTGTGTTTCGGCTTATGCGTAACATAATCCCCGCTGCCATGGAAGCAGCCTGTCCGGATATGCCGCTGTCGATTTCATCGAACACTATGGTCGGCAAACTTCTCTTTTCGCTCACCAAAGCCTTCAATGCCAACATCAGCCTCGACAATTCACCTCCCGAAGCCACCTTTTCAATCGGACGAAGCATGTTTTCCTTTGCTTTGTTGGCATTAAATAAAAACTCTATCTCACATGCGGCATCTGCATCTAAATCAATCTTTTTATCCAATTTGATTTTAAGCACCGCAGCCTGCATTCCCATATCTGCCAAAAGCCCGCAGGTCTCTTGCTCCACCCTCTCTGCAGCCTCTTTTCTTTGCTCGAAAATCTTCTCTGCCAAAGTTCGCAATTCCTCTTGCAACTCCTGCAATTCCTTTTCCAACTCCGCTTTCTCGTTCTGCAAATCCTCTTCTCCGGAAAGGGTTTCGGAAAACTTCTCCTGCAAGACAAGCAACTCCGCCACGCTTTGCACTCCGTGCTTACGCTCCAAGGAATAAATCAAATCCAGACGCTGCTTCACCGTTTCCAAACTCTCCGGATCGAAATTCAAACTCTCTCCTATATGTTGCAATTCGGCATGAATATCTCTCAATTCTATCAACGCCGACTCGCTTCTTTGTGCAAGCTCGCCGAGCTTTTCGCTGCTCTTTGCAGTCTTCGCAAGATTGTTTTTCACTTGAAGCAAATTCGGAAGAATGGCAGGATAATCATCTGCCTCGAACAAAGATAGAGAACTCGAAATACACTCCCTTATCTCCTCGCTTGCCTCCATGAACTCCAAGTTCTTTTCCAACTCTTCCTGCTCTCCGGCTTTCAACTTCGCTTTCTCCAATTCCTCATAGACGTAAACATTATACGAATTTTCCTTTTGCAATCCTGCCAACTCCTCTCCAACCTGCGAAAGTCTGTTTTTCTTTTTTCTGTAAACGGAAAACAAGCTTGCATACGAAGAAAGAGAGTCCGTTTCCGGCAAAAAAGAATCCAAAATCGAGAATTGGTAAGCCTTATCGTTAAGTTTCAATGTATTGTGTTGGGAATTTATATCTATTATCCGCTCCGACAACTCTTTCATCACCGCAAGCGGAACAGGAGTATCGTTAACGAAGGAACGGGACTTGCCGCTCGGCAGAATTTCCCTGCGGAACACGGTTTCGTGTTCGTAATCCAATTCGTTTTCATCGAAGTATTTGCGATAGCTTTCTTCAAGTAAGAATACAGCTTCGCTGACACACCTTTTCTCTTTGTCGAACAGCACATCTTTATCGGCTCTCTGCCCCAAGGCAAGAGCCAAAGCCTGCAAGATTATGCTCTTTCCCGCTCCCGTTTGTCCGCAAATAACGCCGAAACCCTTTGAAAACTCTATGTTTTCGGAGCGTATCAAAGCATAATTCTCTATTTTCAAACTCTTCAACATTGTCTTCTCTCCTCCTTTTCCCGTATAAGCCCACGCTTCACTTAATCTGACATTCCAAAAGCCTCTCTCCGTTCAATTCAGCCGTCAGAACCTCTCCCGCTTCAAGCGGAAAAGCCTCTTCGGTCAGTGAAACGAAAATAATATCACCCGTTTTCAAGGTCATGGATGAAGAAATTTCTTTCACTTTCCCGAACAAATCCTCCAATAATCCGATTTCTGTTTCCGCCAACACCTTTTCGCCCGACAGGAAACGCAATTTCGTTCCACCCTGTGGCAACACATCTTTCTTCTTCCGGCCTCCGAGTATGAAAGAATAGTCGAAAGCCGATGCAAATGCCCCTTTCAAGGCAGGCTTTCTCACATCCAACGCAAGGGAAACGTCCTCATGGTACTTGGAAAGAAGATTCAAAGGAAGGCTTTTGCAAATACGGCTTATCCTTATCGCAATCCCCGGATACGCTTCCACTCTTCCCTCCTTTTCATCGGGAAGATAGAACGCTTCTCCTTCGTCAGAAACGGCATTGTCGCTTTTCAACACCACTTCATCGCCATTGCAGCAAATTATCTTCATCTTCGCATTCCGGATTTCAATCTTCGCATTCTTATTTCGCTCACAAGACGTTTGGTGCTTAGCGGAAACTCGCTCTTCATTATCCAATCGTAATATGCAGGCTCTTCTCTGAACACCTCTTCCACCACTCTGCCTTTATGTTTTCCGAAGTTGAAACACTCTCTGCCCTGTTTGTCATAAACGAAATAGCCTGTCAAATCAGCCCATTTGCTGTTAGCTGTGAAATCTGCCAAAGCCTTCATGTCGTTCACCACAGGCACGGACACGTTTCCGTCCCTATCTTTATATTCAACGCCGTTATATCTGTCCAACTGAGCCTTCAACACCTCCAATGTTGCTCTTGTGTCTGCACCCGCAGTATGAGCGTCTTCCAAAGGTTTGTTCAAGTAAAACTTCACCGCACCTGCCAAGGTTCTCGGCTCCATTCTGTGGAATATGTTCTGCACATCGATGAAGCGACGGTTTGCCAAAGGAAACTCGACGCCCGCTCTCAAAAACTCCTCCACCAGCAAAGGCACATCGAACTTGTTGGAATTATATCCGCACAAGTCCGCATTGCCGATGAACTGTGCAATCTTCGGAGCAGCCTCCGCAAAAGTGGGACAATCCTTCACATCCTCGTCCCTAATCCCGTGAAGAGCCGTCGTCTCTTCCGGAATATGAATACCCGGGTTGAATCGCATGACCCTTTCCTCCTCATTGCCGTCCGTTCCCACCTTTATCATGCACATCTCCACTATATGAGCCTGTCCGATGACCAATCCCGTCGTCTCCAAATCGAAAACCACCAAGGGTTTGCTCAATTTAAGTTCCATTATTGCTTGTCTTTTATGATTTCAACCAACTCCAATTCGAATACAAGCGGCGAATAAGCAGGTATCTCGCCTCTTTGACGATTTCCGTAACCGAGAGAAGACGGCATGACGACAATTCCTTTCTCCCCTTGGCTCATCAACTTCACTGCCTCCTCGAAACCTTTTATCATCTGACCCCTTCCGATTGTGAATTCCAAAGGCTCGTATGAACGTTGCTCCATATACTTTCCCGCCTTCTCGGCTTCCTCCTTCACGGAGGTATCGAACACCTTTCCATTCAGGAATTTGCCGACGTAATGCACTCTTACCTTATCACCCTGCTGCGGTTTGTTGCCGTTGCCTTGGCTGATTTGCTTGTAATAAACCCCGTTCTCTCTGAGGTTTCCGAAAGCGTTTTCTTCCGCATAGCCTTTCAGGTTCTGCATTTCCACAACCGACAGGCTGTCTTCGACGTGCCGTCTTGTCTCCGCCGCTTTCCTTTGCTCTGTTTCAAACTCCTCGACCGTCATCAAGCCGGCTATCTTCACCGTATAGTAAGCGAAGTCCCCCTTTGTGAAGAAAGGCGGCACCTGCTGCACCTTTGCAATCGAGTCATAAGGAAATGCAAAGGTATAAGTCTCCTTTTCCCTCATCAGAAACAAACCATCGATAAGGTCGCCCTTGAATGCCCTGTTTCCCTCCATTGCTCCGAAAGTGGGTTGCGGCGGCGTATTCAAAGAAGAGAACAAAAGCGAATCTCCATACGAGACGGCATAACCGCCAATCACTATATCACCCTCCTTAACCATGCGTCCCGCAGGATTGCTCTCCTCCACCTTGAACCAAACTCCGCTTTCCGATTTTTTGAAACCCTCTTTCATCTGGGCAAAAGCCGACATGCCCGCAAGGAAACACATCAAGCCAACAACTATCTTCTTCATATTCCGAATATTTGCTTTAATCCGTTCATTGTACTTACTCCACATTCACCAATTCCAAGTCGAAAATCAACGGAGTGTAAGGAGCAATCAAGCCGAAGCCCCCTTCACCGTATGCCAAACGGGAAGGAATCAGAATGCGGCTCCTTTCCCCCTTGTGCATATAGCTTATACCTTCCGTCCAACCCGAAATCAACCCGTCGTCTCCCAATATGAACTCGAAAGGTTCGTAAACCTGATTGGGATTGTAAATACCCGCTTTGCGGGCTCTCTCTTTCACATTCGTATCATACACTTTGCCGCAAGTATCGCTCACGGTGTAGAAAACGAATACCGTTTTGCCGAACTCGGCTTTCTTACCCTCAGTAGCGGAAGCGGACAACACATACAGGCCGCTCTGTTTCTTCTCTGCCTTTGGATACTTCGCCGCAACAAAAGCCGCCAGAACGGAATCCTCCGCAAGGAAACGTTCCCTCACCTCGCTGTCATGTTCGCTCAATTCCCGCTTTGAGATTATCTGATCTATCTTCAAATAGAAATAAATCTTGTCCCCCGGTCTGCTGACCAAGCCTCCCACGTATCGAGCCACGCTGTCGGCAGGAGCAATCATTATCGCAGAGTCTCCTATGTGCATATTCAAAAGGAATTCGTCTATGCTTCCCGGTCTTGCATCTTCGATTTTGAACAACCTGTCGGGCGAACCGAAGTTGCTCGACAAGACAAGTGTATCGTTAAGCCTTATTTCCAATTCGCCGAGCAGTATATCCCCCACTTTTGCCTTGGGAGTGGAACTGTTTTCCGTACAATGCTTGAACTCGAAGCCCAAATCCGTCTTCACAAAGCCCGTATCTTTCTCCTTGCCGCCACAAGCAACAAACACAATAGCAACCAATATGAACCAAAGTTCTTTCAACTTCATATCTTTCTTTATTTCACTTTTTTGACACTTAAATCATAAACCAAACTTGCAGACCTCGGAACTCTCTTTCCGTCACCCGACAAACCGTATGCCATGTTGTACGGAACAATCACCCTTGCCCTTGCACCATCATGGAGATTTTCCACAGCCGTCTGCAAGCCCAACGGAAACTCTCCCCCTTTGCCGATAATCATGTTCAACACTCCGTCCTCCCTGCTCGAAGCAACCTTAGTGCCGTTCAACAGTTCGCAATCGTATTCCACCGCAACCCTGTCTCCTTGCGAGAACCCCCTGCCACTGCCTTTGTCTGTGATTTGAATGAAAACCCCTTGCAAATGCTCCATCTGCCAGCCCCTGCGTTCGGCGTAAGCAACTATCCTCTCAGACTCCTTTTTCAAAAGCACCTTGTTGGTTTCCATAAGCTTTTTCTGCTTATCCTCCTCGGCATTTTGCAGACTGTCCTTTGCAGAAACAGCCTGAGGACTTATGTCTTCCTCCGCATACCGTCTTCCGCAGGAGAAGCACAAAACCGAAAGCAAAAGAGCAAGCCTAACCGCACCTTTCATACAATCTCTTTTTAATCTGATCTTCAAATATTCTGCACGTTAACTCCAAACCAAGACTTGAAGTGCCTCCCGCTGCCTGCACATGCCCCCCTCCTTCCCAATAACGGGCTGCGAATTTGTTCACATCGACCTTCGGACTGAGCGAACGGAAAGACAATCTTATCTTATCGCGTCGCTCGGATATGAGAGCGGCGAACCTTATGCCGTCAATCTTCAACGCATAGTTGACGACGCCCTCCAAATCGCCTTTCTTGAAATCGAACATACGTAATTCCTTTTTCGATACCGCCATATACGCCGCACCTTCCTCCGAAAAGACCCTCAACTTCTCTTTCAGCATATACCCCAAGAGCCTCAAACGGTTTTCGCTCGACAAATCCATCACCTGACGCTTCACCCACTGCACATCGACACCCCTTTCGACCAACTCTCCCGATACAAGGAACACATCCTTACGCAAACACGAGTGAGAAAAACTGCCGGTATCAGTGCAAATGCCTGCATAAAGAGCCGTTGCACAGTCTTTTGTTATATATTCCGGCTTATATGTCGAAAGTATCTTGTAAACCAATTCACAGGTCGAGGACGCAGCCGTGTCGCAAAACAACAAACCAATCTCCGTAGGGTCTTCATGGTGGTCGATGACAATCTTTCCGCACTCCATCGCCTCCAACAATCCCTCTATCTGCTCACAAGTGCGGGAGTAACGGTTGAAATCCAAACATATAAGCAAGTCTGCCTCCTCCAAACACTTGCGAACGGCTTTCTCTCCGTTGGACACTATATAATGTTCCGTCCCTTTGAGAAAACAATTCATGGCAAGCGGGTACTCGTTCGGGTAAACGATGCAGGCTTTCTTGCCCATGGCTTCCAAATATCGGTAAACGCCGACGGTCGAGCCTATTGCATCACCATCGGGGTTGAAATGCCCGACCAAAACAACATTCCCTGCAGCTTCAATCATTCTGCCGAATGCCTCAATCTTCTCTTTATCCATTTCTTTGCCTTCAATCATGAAATCATACGATTGAACGTTGCAAAGGTATGGATAATTTTCTGCCCGAAAGTTCGCAGCAACAAGAAAATACCCTCAGACTTATCAACAGAAAGCCTATTTGGGCGAGAACTCCTCGAAACTGCCGTCGTCATAAAACAAAATGACTTTGCTTATCTTCCTTTCCGACCGTGCTTTATGTTCTCCGATACCTTCTTCCGGTTCTTTTTCCCGATCAGGCTTGTTTATGGTTTTTGCTTTCCTTGCAACAACCCTGCGTGGGCTTTCTTCCACATTTTCCGACTGTGTTTCGACAGACGTACTGCCCCCTTGCTCCGAAAAAGAGAACAAATCCGCCGCTTCACCTGTCTCCGCAACATTTTTCAACATGCTTCCCTTGCCGTTAACCAACCAATCGTAGTTCACCTGCGGAAAACAAACCAAGAGTTTGTTCACAAAATCCAAACTCGGTTTGTTTCTACCCGACAGAATGTGCGACACACTCGAGGGCTGTACCCCTATTCTCTCAGCCAAAGCCCCTGCCGTGAGCTTCAAATAAGCCATCAATTCTGTAATTCTCCCCTGTATCATTATTTACACTTGTAATCAATTCCCGCTTACAGTGTTTTCACATCTGTAATTCTACAAATTCCCTACTTTACATTTGTGATTATATACGTCCGTAAACCAAAGAGGTTGCACCAATCGTATAAGAGTAGTAATAATACTCTGTAATTAAGGATACTTACATAGGAAATATTCTTTCATTGCTTCAAGTATGCAACTCGAATACATCTGTAATCAATTCATCGAGTTCTTTTACCGATTTACTTTTGTAAACATGATATTTCAAACAACCAATTCCCTACTCTCACCAATCGTTCCAACGAAAAAACTTCTTCCATCACCGGTTGGTTTTTCTCCAAAAACAGAAAACCTGCCACAAACCAACCTCTCAAAAAATTTGATGACTAATCGCTGCAATTAAAAAGAAGATACTATATTTGCAATGCGTTATCTCAAAATAAAAACAAGGTAATATGAACTACGATGTCAAAGACAAAATAGAATGGACCGTGATTTTCATATCCGAATTTGCAAAACGGCACAACCTGACGTTGAAACAAGCATTCAATTATCTTTTGAGGTACAAAGGAATAGCTTTTGTGGAAAAGCACTACGATTATGTACACACACAATCTTTCGCTTCAATGGTCGATGACCTGACGGAATATTGCCATAAGGTCGGAGGGGGATTGGTATGAGACTGTATCACGGAACAAATATGTATTTTGAAGAAATTGATTTAACGAAATCCAAACCGAATAAGGATTTCGGGCGAGGCTTTTACCTTTCCGCCGATTACAATCAAGCATTAAATATGGCAGAAATCAAGGTTGAACAACTTCGATTCGGCAAACCGACTATTTTAGAGTTTGAAATAGATGAAAAAGATATGGCTTCTCTAAAAACACTACGCTTTGACCGATACAACGAAGAGTGGGCTGAGTTCATAATTGCCAATCGTAAAAACCTGACCTCCTACCCTGTTCATGATTTTGACATTGTCATCGGCCCCATTGCAAACGACCGTGTCGGCATTCAACTGTGGAGATACGAAAATCAACAAATCAATCTTTCCACGCTGGTGGAAAGATTGCAATTTATGAAAGGAATAACAATTCAATACTTCTTTGGCACGGAACGAGCCGTTGCTTTACTGAATCGAATAAGATGATTGACGAGAAAGAATTGATGAAAAACGATATGGCAGCCAAACTTGCGGGTCTGCTTATCGACAAAGGTTTGGCGAAAACGATGACCGAGGCTTTGGATATGGTCATAAATTCCGAGACTTACGAAGCTTTGAGAAACGAAAAAAGCGGCTTGTATTACCAAAGTCCGCTTTATGTATTCGATTTTCTTGTAAACGAGTTGATTAAGGGCAAGATGAATTAGGTCTTCGCTCCTTGCCGAAACGGGTTTGAAGTCAGGGTAATGCCGAAAGGGCGAAAGAATTTGTCGAAACGGCGTTCGGCTTAATTCTTTCGGCGTTTCATTTTCTTGAAAGGGCGTTCTATCGGGCGAGTGTGCGTAGCTATTATGGAAACCGGGGTATCCCGGGTGAAGAAAAGGCTTTCCGCATGGGTGGTTTGAGTGGAAAAAGGCTTAATTTTGCAGTTGTTTTAATCGGGATTTCATGAGAGCGGAAGAAGTTGCGGATTTAATGAACTTCCATGCCCGAAAGGGTGTGGAGTTTTTGTTTGCCATGGATTTTGAATTGCAGGAGGCTTTGTTCATTCCCCACCCCACCGAGAGCAAGGAGGTGTTGTTCGAGATAAAGGGCAGAGGCAATGCCGGCAAAGTACCTTTGCGGCGGTGTAACGAGCAGGCTGATGTGTTGAACCCTTTGTTCTGCGACAGGAAGCGGTACGAGAGTGGGTTCGAGGTGGTGAGACAGGGCTTGATGAGGGGCGATAGTTTTCTCTGCAACCTGACCACCGTCACGGATGTGGATTTGTCCGTGGATTTGGAGGCTTTGTTTCATCTCTCTTCGGCGGCATACAAGTTATATGTGCCTGAACGCTTTGTGTGTTTCTCGCCGGAGTGCTTCGTGTGTTCGCAAGAAGGAAGGCTTTACACATATCCCATGAAGGGAACGATAGATGCAAGCGTGGAAAATGCGGAAGCGACCCTTCTTTCGGACGAAAAGGAACTCAGGGAGCATTTCACCATTGTGGATTTGATGAGAAACGACCTTAACAGCGTATGCAGCGATGTGAGAGTGGAGAAATTCCGCTATGTGGAGAGGATTGAGAGTGCCAAGGGGGCAGTCTTGCAGACGAGTTCCGTAATCTCCGGTCGTCTTCCCGAGGATTGGCTTTCGCAATGCGGCAGTTTGATTTTTTCACTCCTGCCTGCCGGCAGCATAAGCGGAGCTCCGAAGAAAGCGACTGTGGATTTAATCCGGCATGCCGAGGGAAGAGAACGCGGCTTTTACAGCGGTGTGTTCGGTTTCTTCGACGGAAAAGAATTGGATTCGGCAGTGATGATTCGCTTTGTGGAAAAAGCCGGTGGGAAATACCGCTTCCGAAGCGGCGGAGGCATAACCTCCAACAGCGAATGCGATAAAGAGTATAAGGAAGTACTGCAAAAGGTTTATGTTCCGATAAAGGCATGAAAGAGATGTTCATTGAAACGGTGAAGATTGCGTCTTCCGTGGTGCAGCAAGCAAGGAGGCATGAGGAGAGAATGCGGGAATGCGGACTGCTTTCGGTGGATTTCGATTTGCAAAGGCTGCAAGTCCCTGCCGAATTTGCCGAAGGTGTGGTCAAGTGCAGCATTCGATATTCCGATAAGGTCGAAAGCGTGAAATACCTCCCCTACTCCCCTCGTCCGATAAGGCGTTTGAAGTTGGTGGAATGCGACAACATGGATTATTCCCGCAAGTACGCCGACCGCAGAGCCTTGGAGGCTTTGAGGGAAAAGCGTGGAGAGTGCGATGATGTGCTGATTGTGAAAAACGGATTTGTTACCGACACATCTTATTCCAACATCGTCTTCTTCGACGGCAGCGATTATTTCACCCCGAACACTTACCTGCTGAACGGTTGCAAAAGAAGAGAGCTGTTGGAAAGCGGAAGAATAAAGCAAAGACGCATAACAGCCGCCGGAACGCAGGATTTCCTTTGTGCTTACATGATAAACGCCATGCTGGACTTGGAAGACAATCCCTTTCCGATAGAAATAGTAAGGTGAAAGCCCGATACGCCGCCGCAATGCTTTGTCAGCTTTGTGCCGCAATGTAATAAAGCCATGTTTCAAGGCGTTATCGAATATGAATATCTTTGCAATGCCCAAGCACCCGACCGTATGGAAACCGGATTGGCGGACAAGATAATCGGGAGATAAACATCGTATAAAATGGAACAAGACATCATAGAACAGAAAGAGTTCAACGAACTGATAGAACGCTATAAGACTTCAGGTATATCCCAACAGATAGACCACACAAAGTTATATCTTTATTCTATTATAACACACTCCACCGCCATAGAGGGTTCCACCGTTACCGAAGTGGAGAACCAACTCCTCTTCGACCAAGGGATAGGAGCCAACGGAAAAAGCATTATGGAACAAATGATGAATCTCGACCTCAAAGAGGCATATCAATGGGGCATAAGGCTGTTCGAGCAACATCCCGACATCACTCCGGAACTGTTGAAACAACTTTCGGCAAAGGTAATGGCAAGAACAGGCACGGAATACAATACCATGCTCGGTACTTTTTCTTCATCAAAGGGAGAGTTGAGGCTCTTGAACGTTTCGGCAGGTTTTGAAGGTTCTTCCTATTTGAGTTGGCAGAAAGTACCTGCCCGCTTGGAAGCATTTTGCAAAGAATTGAATCGTCGTCGCAATGAAACGGACAGAGGCAATGCCTACGCCGTTTATTCTCTCAGCTTCGAGGCTCACTATGAGTTGGTAAGCATACACCCTTGGGCTGACGGCAACGGACGAAGTTCACGATTGCTGATGAACCTCCTGCAAATGGAAAACGGATTTCCGCCTATGAAAGTCCGCAAAGACGAAAAGGCGGAATACATACAAGCTCTGATAGATACAAGAGAGAAAGAAGATATGCAAGTCTTCAACAATCTGATGTTGAAGTTGCATTACAAGCACCTGCAAGACGAATTGCAACGCTATGAAGACATGACTGCTGACGAAACGAACGAAAGAAAATGACCAATGACGCAAACAATCGGAATGGAAGGGGAAATTAGGAAGAGAGAAATGCAGACAGCCGGTTTGTTATAAGGAAAATGCCGGATCGGATTTTTTTCCGATAGCACACAATAAGGAAAGGAATGATTGCGTTAAGAGTGTATATTCCGGTGATGGGAATATTTCTTTTTCATAGGCTTTATTTATTTGGTTGAGCGGGTCGATAAAGACTCGCTCTTTTTATTCTCTTCAATGAGGCTCTCATGCAGGGCAGGCTGACGGCGAGACAGAGGAGTTCTGCGGCAGGCATGCTCAGCCATATTCCCGTTGTGCCGAGAATTTTCGGTAAGGTGAAGAGTGCTATCGAGATAAAAACGATACTGCGACAAAGAGCTATGGCTGCAGATTCCAAAGGACGTTCCACGGCTGTGTTGAAACTGCTTGCGGTTATGTTGATGAAAGAGAGCAGGTAGTGTATGCTGACGTATGAAACAGCGGTTAGTGCCATGGCTTTGAGTTCGTGGTTATCATGTGCGAAGACGGACACGATGGGTTGTTTGAAAAGCATTACCAAAAGGAAGACTCCGAAGCCTATGGCAGCCCCGTAAAGCATGGAAGTCCGCAATATGGTGTTTATTTTTCGGTGATCGGACTTACCGAGATTGTAGCTTATGAGCGGATACATGGCTTGCGAAAGTCCGAAAAGGGACATGTTCACTATCTGATTGATGTAAAAGACTATTGTGAGGGCAGCTACGCCCAATGGTCCGCTGATACGCATCAGCACCATGTTGAAAAGAAAGGTGGAAAAGGCGGAAGATACGGCTGTAAGCATTTCGGAAGAGCCGTTGAAGAAGATACGGCGTATTTCGTTCCAACTTCCGCGTGGCTTTTTCAGCGACACGAAACGTGCAAGCACGAGTGCGGCGGTCGTATTGGCTATGCAGGTAGCAACAGCAGCCCCTTTCATTCCGTAGTTCAGGCGTATGACAAAGATGTAATCCAAAACGACGTTAAGCACAAAGCATATCAGACCGCTGACAAAGACTTGGTGCGGTTTGCCTGCCAGTCTGGTGAAAGCCTCAGTGAAGTTCGGTATGCAGAAAAAGACAATCAACAAAACCAATGTGCCGAGATAATCCCGCAAATACGGGTAAACACTTTCGTCCGTTCCGAGGAAGAAACAGACGTAACGAAGATTGCATATAATAAGTATGGAAAGGGCTTCGAGCGTCAGGCAAAAGAGAAGAAGTGTCAGGGAAGCGTAGGATTTGGAAAGGGATATATTGCCGTTGCCTTTTGCCATGGAAGCTATGACAACGCCTCCGGAAATAATCATCAAGCCGACAGAGAGCAGGGAATTGATCAACGGCATCGCCAAATTGACGGCAGCCAAACCCAAATGCCCCACTCCGACGCTTAAAAAGATACCGTCAACCATCATTTGGAAACTTACTATCAACATTCCGATGATACTCGGCAATGCAAAGTGCAAATAAACCTTGGAAATGTTTTCCGATTCGAATAAATCTCCACTCGGTTGCTTCATTTCAAAGAAAAAATTTTTGTTTCATTGCAAAAAAAGGAGCGGTTCTCCGAACGAAACCACTCCCAAAACAAACATGAAAAATTTATTAAGACTTTTGTGCGGAAAGTGAGGGATTCGAACCCCCGGACCCGTGAAGATCAACGGTTTTCAAGACCGCCGCATTCGACCACTCTGCCAACTTTCCGTTTGCAAAGGTACGTCAATTTCCCAATACAGCAAACTTTTTCTGCGTTTTTCTCGGAAAAAAATTCTAATCTTTTGGCTCTTAGCCCGAAAAGTCATACCTTTGCAAACCGATTCGGGAACACAAAACAATAAACTAATCATACGAAGATGGAAAAAAAGGATTTGTTGAAACAAACAATCGAACACATCGACATCAAGAAAATCAACTCCACTGAGTTGATAGATGCAATGCGTGGAATGTCTTTCTCATCAAGAGATACCGCCAATGCGGCAGACATTTTTCAAAGAATGGTGAACGACAAGGATTGCTCCATAATATTGACCCTTGCCGGCAGCACCTCTGCAGCAGGTTGCATGCAGGTATATGTCGATATGGTGAAGAACAAAATGGTGGACTGCATCGTGTCAACGGGAGCTTCCATAATAGATATGGACTTTTTCGAGGCTCTCGGCTTCAAGCACTACAAGGGAACGCCGTTTATCGATGACAAATATTTGAGAAGCAACTACGTCGATAGAATTTACGATACTTATATAGACGAAGAAGAGTTGCAAAACTGCGATGCTACCATCAAAATGGTGGCCGACAGTTTGGAACCTCGCCCCTACTCCTCTCGTGAGTTCATTTGGGAATTGGGGAAATGGTTGGCAAACGGCGGAGCGAAGAAGAAGGATTCATTGATACAGGCTTGCTACGAGAATAACGTGCCTATCTTCTGCCCTGCATTCTCCGACTGTTCTGCCGGCTTCGGCTTGGTAATGCACCAAGTGGCAAACCCTGACAAGCATTTGAGCATAGACTCTGTTAAAGACTTCTTGGAATTGACCAACATCAAAATCAAAGCCGGTACGACAGGTTTGTTCATGGTCGGCGGAGGCACTCCGAAGAACTTTGCACAGGATACGGTCGTTTGTGCAGAGGTTTTGGGACACGAAGTGGACATGCACAAATATGCAGTGCAGATAACCGTTGCCGATGTAAGAGACGGAGCCTGCTCGTCTTCAACTTTGAAAGAGGCATGTTCTTGGGGAAAAGTGGATACAACCTTTGAACAAATGGTTTACGCCGAAGCAACAACGGTTGTTCCTCTTATAGCTTCTTATGTTTACCATAAAGGAGATTGGAAGAAAAGAGAAGCAAGAAACTTCGCAAAAATGTTCTAATCGAACACCGAATAATTTACAAGCGGAGCTTGCCGGCAAGGCAGACTCCGCTTTTTCATTCCCTGCCTCCACCCTCTCAAAAAGAGATAATTCCGAACAGTATCGCAGAACAAGGAAACAATATCCGACACACCTGCTCTGAAATTAAAGTTTCAAGGAATTTGGCAGTTTGAAGAAAAAGTCATACCTTTGCAAACGCAAAACGGAGAGGTGCTCGAGTGGTTGAAGAGGCACGCCTGGAAAGTGTGTATACTCCAAAAGGGTATCAAGGGTTCGAATCCCTTTCTCTCCGCAGATAAAGAGGCATAGCGGGAAACAAATCCCCGATATGCCTCTTCCCTTTTCCCATAAGTATCATTTGCAGAAAGATTTCATTCCATACAAATGGCGTTTTCTGGGTTTCGATACCGTTTTTCGTTCCAATAAATTCCCTGAAATGTTGTTTTTTGCTGTAAATTACCATCGTATTATCTTTTTTCGTATATTTGCAGGCAATATGATGAACGCATTATATAAGAATTACAGATTGCACTATTGCTTTCTTATGCATGGGAAGGAAGCAGTAAAGCGTTGCTCTCTTGTCTTCGGAATATATTTTTAAGGATTGCCGTTTCGGCTTTTCGAGCGACAAGAGAGCAATGCGGAAATAATTCCGCCTAAGAGTTCAATCAAAAATTGTATCAATTAAAAATCAAACAGAAATGAAAACATCATTTGGGAAATTGTCATACTTGGCAACTTGTACGTTGCTTTTCTTCGCATTCACCTCTTGTTCCGATAAGGAAGACGAACTTTTCGAAACCTCTTCGGCTCAAAGCAGACAAGAGAATATCACAGCCAACAATGGTAATGAGGAGTTCGTTCTCATTGAACCGAACTTGGGATTATTTACCGGCACAGTCTTGGTAAGTTCCATCGATACCGAAAGAGGAATAAGGGTTGATGTTTTGTACGACAATACAACAGACATCGGAAGACAACTTCTTGAAGCATCATCAAAGGCTTCCGAACGGTTGAACCAAGGTTCCAAAGAAAAGGAAGAAGAAAGCCCGTTGATGAAAGAATACATAACGGACGATTACTACATGTATTCGCATTGGATGGAAAGAGAGGTAAAGGACGGTAGAGTTGTTGTAACGACTTACGACAAAGAGACCGGCAAATACACAGGCATTTCATACGATGCAGACTACTACAAGAAATTATTCGGTAAGTGATTCACTTGCCATGCCAACCGATACCTTATGCTTATTCGTAAAGAGATAAGCACATAAGGCAGAGTTGGGAATTTTCAAAAATCGTTTGAGAGCCGTATTTCATTCTTTGGAGTACGGCTCTCGCAATATTGTCTTATCTTTGCAAGTGGAAAATCATTGCAGACCTCAAAGAAAACAACTTGAAGAAATACCTCTTAATCGGCTTCGGCTTTCTGTCCCTCGGATTGGGAATATTGGGAATTTTTCTTCCCCTCTTACCCACCACACCATTCCTTCTTCTGACCTCGTACTGCTTTTTGAAAAGCAGCAAACGCTTGCACGAGAAATTGCTTGCCCATAAGATTTTGGGAACATATATAAAAAATTTTCAAGAAAACAAAACCATACCCCGCAAAGTCAAAGCCTGCATACTCCTCACCCTTTGGACAACCATAGCACTCTCCTTCTGCCTTGTCGATAACCTCATTGTTAGAATACTCCTGCCCCTTGTCGCCATTGCCGTAAGCCTCCACATACTGCATTACAAAAGCAACTGAACCGAACGCCGTTCCTCAAAAACCGAGATGGCGAAAGAAATTTTTCTTTCGCCATCTCGGCAAATCCTTTCGCCGTTTCATTTTCGTAGAACGGCGTTTTTGGTTTATCGCTTGGAAAAGTGTTTGTTTGAAAGATGTTCGGTGAAGGGCGGCGGTGGCAGATTATGCTTTATCTGCTTTGGAGAATTTGTTCGTATTTGTTTGTGTTTGACGGATTCATCTCTTTCATCAATTCCACTACCCTTGTTTTTTCGTTATCGGGAGCTCCTTTGAAGATATTCACTATTTCGTCCGATTTGGCATCAAAGAATTGTTGCACTGCCACCAAGGTGGATTTCTCCCTGTATGCTTTACGGACGTTCTCCAAGGCTTCTATTATGCTGTTGCGTGCGTCGGTCTGACTTTCTCCGCCCATCATGTCAAGACCGAGGCGATGGTATTGGTAGGAAGCATCTCTGAGGCTGCGGTATGTGGAATTGGTATAATTTTCCAGCATCCAATATCTGTTCTTTTGGCTTGAGGCTCTTTTCCAACCGCCATCGGTGGAGCGTTGTGCGGCTGTTACTATGTTGTTGCACACGTTGAAATACTCCGTTCCGCCATTCAAAGAGAAGGAATCGGCGTCCAAGGCAAGAAAATAGTAGAGATAGAATGCCACGGTGGAAACGAGATTGTTCGTATAGTTGTTTTCATCATACTCGAAACTCTGTCCGTCTATGTATTTGAACGGAACATTTTGTTCCTGTGTGTTCAACAGTGTGGTGGTATAGGTGGAACCATAAACGGGACGGCGAAGTTGAACGTTGAAATCGGCTTTGAAGTCCTCTTGATTGGAGTGTTCTTTTATGTTTATGGAGATGCTGCCTTCTATTCTCTCGAACTCTTCGTATGTTTTGTTTGTCCACTGACGTTGATTGACGAACTCGTTCAGCACTTCCTGTATCTTTCTGTATATCTCTTTGTCCGTTCCCTGTATTTGGGAGGAATTGACGCTTATGCTCACTCTGAACTCCTGCGAAAAGAGCATCGCATTGGCAAGAAACAAAAAAAGAAAGATGGAAAGTTTTTTCATGTTGCAAAGGAATTTGAATTCCGGTTTTCTAATGCTTGGCTTTCATCATGGAAATCATCTTTTCGACAATGTCTTCCGCCACCTCGCTTTTGGCTTTGAGGTCTTTTTTGTCGATGTTTCCGAGAGAATCGATGATTGTAACCTTGTTGGTTTCAACGCCGAAGCCTGCCCCTGCATCTTTCAGGGAGTTGAGAACGATGAAGTCGAGGTTTTTCTTTTTCAATTTTGCTTCCGCATTGGCTTGTTCGTTGTCCGTTTCAAGAGCAAAGCCTATCAAGAGTTGGTTAGCTTTTTTTCGGCGACCCAATTCCGCCAATATATCATCGGTCGGCTGTAATTCTATGTTCAGAGCCGTGTCTTTTTTCTTGATTTTGCTATCCGCAACATTCTTCGGGGTGTAATCCGCAACGGCTGCCGAAAGTATTGCCGCATCCGCCTCTGCAAAGGCTGCGGTTGTGGCTTCGTACATTTGTTTTGCGGTCTTTACATCGGTGCGTTTTATCATCTGGTGTTGCGTTTTCAAGAACGTCGGACCTGCAATCAGTTTGACCTTCGCACCTTTCTTCGCAAGGCATTCCGCAATGGCAAACCCCATTCTGCCCGATGAGTAATTGCCGATAAATCTCACGGGATCGATTTGCTCGTATGTCGGTCCGGCTGTTACGCATACCGTTTTGCCGGCAAGCTCTTCGGATTTCATTATGCGGTCTTCGACAATGCGGAGAATATCTTCGGCTTCCGCCATTCTGCCTTCGCCCTCTGCTCCGCAGGCAAGGTAACCCGATGTCGGCGAAATGATGTGTACGCCTCGCGATTGCAAGGTTTGTAAATTCGATTGAACGCCTTGGTGTCGGTACATCTTGGAATTCATCGCCGGTGCGAGGAATACATCTTTGTCGAATGCCAAAAGACTCGTCGTAACACAATCATCTGCAATGGCAGAGGCATATTTGCCGATAATGTCTGCCGTTGCCGGTGCCACAATAAAAAAATCAGCCCAATCCGACAGGCTGATATGTTGTGTCATATCTTTGTTCCCTGAAAACATATCACTGTAAACAGGATTGGAGGAGAGCGTCTGCAAAGTCGTCTCTGTTACAAAATTCAACGCATTCCTGCTTACGACAACCTTTACCTCGTATCCGTTCTTTCTAAGCAACCTTATTAAAAGCGGAACTTTGTATGCAGCTATTCCTCCGCTGATTGCCACAGCTACTCTCGCTTTCATCGGAAACAAATCTTTGATTAAGCCTCTTGCTTCTCTTCTTTTGCGGCTTTTTCCGCCAATATCTCTTTACCGGATTTGTAAACCAATTTACCATCGAGGTATTCTCTTATGGCAATAAGGTAAGGCTTGGGAAGTTGTTCGTAGTATTTTGCCACCTCTATTTGCTCATGGTTTTCCGACATCTCGTCTGCTCCGTCTGCAATGGCGAATTCCTCAATCTTTTTGTACAACTCCTGTTTCAAATCGGCTGCTATCTGATCCGAACGCTTGCTCAACATGGCTATTGTTTCGTAAACGTTTCCCGTAAGATTGGTGAAATCGTTCAAATTCCTTGTCTTGATGCTCGTGTCTGCCTTTGTCTTCTTATAATCCATAGATCCGCTTATTTATCTTTGTTTTCTGTTTTTATGCTTTCCAATTTCGCTTTTGCGTTCTCGTATATGCGACCGAGTTGTTCCGCTTTGCTTTTATCCTGCAAGTTGGAAAACGTTACCTTATAGCGTTCGTAATCCATTACTACGGCTTCATAACGTTCCTTTTGCTTGCTTGCTATGCTCTTTTCGGCATATTCGTAACCTGCAAGAACGATATAATACATCGCTTTCTCTCTGTATTCCGTCGCATCGGGATAATCGTTAAGGAAGTTCTTCAAACTGACCTGTGCAGCTTGGTATGCTTCCGTTTTATAGTAGTTATATGCCGTCGTGTAGTCCTTCCGTATCAATTTCCAACGCAAAGAATCCATCAATCTGTTTGCATCGGCAACTCTTTCGGACTTCGGATACTTGTCTATGTACGATTGGAAGTTATCTATCGACTGTTTGGTCAAAGTCTGGTCAAGAGAGTATTCGGGCGATTCCAAATACTTGCAATAGGCTGCCTGAAACAACGCCTCTTCTGCGTATTTGGAATAAGGAAACCACTTGACGAAACTCTCAAATTGGTATGCTGCCGAATAGTAATTCTTTCCTCCGAGGAGGCTTTTGCCGTAATAAAAGTTCACAAGCTCCGCTTTTTCCCTTCCTCTCGAATAAAGAAGCAGGTTTTCAAACAACTCCGTGGCTTTAAGCCAGTCATGTTTCTCGTAAGCTTTCATCGCCGCCTCGAACTTGGCGTCATGGTCGTCGCTTTTCAAGAGTTTCTTGTGTCCGCTCGAACAAGAAGCCCCCAAAGCCGCGACACATATATATATAATGAATAATCTCAATCTCATGATTGTGCAAAGGTAGTCATTATTTCTGATTGAAACGCAGTTCTTGCAAACATATTTTGTAATTTTGCCGAAAAATCGTCTTCCCTTCCGAGGAGACAAGACCGATACGGGAATATGGCAGGCAAACATTCAAAGAAAATCACTTTCAAAAAGGTATTGAAATATCTTGGCATTGCGGCGTTGGTGTATATCTGCGGAAGCATTCTTCTGACCGCTCTTTACATCGTGGTAAATCCTCCGATTACGTTTCTTATGGTTCAAAGATGTGTTCAGCAAGCCTTTGATGATAATCGCAAAGTAAGGTTACAGAAAACATGGGTCGATATAGAGGATATTTCTCCCAACATGGTGAAAGCCGTAATGGCGGCGGAAGACAATCGTTTCCGACATCATAAGGGTTTCGACTTCGAACAGATAAAGCGTGCAAGGGAAGACTCCGAACGAAGCGGCAGAAGACCTCGCGGAGCAAGCACGATAAGCCAACAGACCGCAAAGAATGTCTTTCTCTGGAACGGAAGAAATTATGTAAGAAAGGCTTTGGAAGCATACCAAACCGTATTGATTGAAACCTTTTGGAGCAAGAAAAGAATAATGGAGGTTTATCTCAATGTCATCGAGTTCGGGGACGGCATCTATGGCGTCGAGGCTGCCTCTCAATACTATTTCGGCAAACCGGCGAAGCGATTGACCAAACGTCAGGCAGCTTTGCTGGCAAGTGTTTTACCTAACCCTTTGAAACGAAACCCTGCAAAGCCGTCTCCGAGGCTGAACCGTAAAGCCGACAGGGTTATGTATCTCATGAACAAGGTCGGATCTGCAAATCTCAAATAGCAACACAACAACGAAAGAACAAAAAGACAAAACGGAAGCAAAATCCGATACCATGTTTTCCGAACCTGTTTCATCGGAAGAACGAGAAAGAATATCTCATTGGCGGAGTTATATTCCCGGCTTCAAGTCATATATTCTCATGGAGCGATCATATTCCATGAACACGCTCGAAGCCTACTTGGGCGATTGCAATAAATTTTTCTCTTTCATGGAAATGAAATATCCGGATGTTACTCCCCGAACCACCGAGCTGAAACATGTGCAGCATTTCCTGAAAACAATAGCCTTTCCCTGTGGAAGAACAGAAGAAGATCGCCTTTTGAAAGCAAGCAGTCAACGGAGGATTATATCCGGAATACGAGCCTTTTTCAAATATCTCATCATCGCGGACGAGGCAGAGAACGATCCGTGCAGTCTTTTGGACAGTCTGAAAATAGAACAGAAACTTCCCGTCGTCCTCACCAACGAAGAAATCGACAAAATGCTGAATTGCATAGACAAAAGCACTTTTCACGGATACAGAAATGCCTTGATGATCGAGGTTTTGTACTCCTGCGGCTTACGAATAAGCGAGCTGTTGAATTTGAAGAAAAACGATGTCTTTTGGAAAAAGGAATATATCAAGGTTCTCGGCAAAGGCAACAAGGAACGTCTCGTTCCGATAGGAAAGAGTGCATTGGAACACCTGCGTTACTTCATCAACAATCACAGAAGCAAGTTGAAAATCGACAACAAAAACAAAAATCTGATTTTTCTGAACCATTACGGCAGGCAACTGACGCGGCAACATGCTTTTCAGATGATAAAAGACGTTGCCCTTGCCGCAGGAATAAAGAAAAACATACATCCGCATACTCTGAGACACAGTTTCGCCACAGAATTGATAAAAGGAGGTGCCAATCTGATTGCCGTGAAAGATATGATGGGGCATGAAAGCGTTGTATCGACCCAGATATACACCCATCTCGACACTCTGCATTTGCATGAGACCATAATGCTTTACCACCCCCACTATAACAAGGGCATAAACGCCGTCTCGCATTCCGAAGAAGAACAAAAATAAAAGAGAAACATCTCTCGGACATAGCCGAAAGGTGTTCCTCTTTTCGCAAATACCGAAACGGGCTTATTTTATCACGCCCAATTTCTTTCCTATCTTGGTGAAAGCGGCTATACAACGGTCAAGATGTTCTCTTTCGTGAGCAGCGGAAACCTGAACACGAATTCTTGCCTGTCCTTTCGGTACGACCGGATAATAAAATCCTGTCACATATATGCCCTCTTCCTGCAATGCGGCAGCAAAGTCCTGAGACAATTTCGCATCATAAAGCATCACTGCACAAATTGCCGATTGCGTAGGCTTGATGTCGAAGCCTGCTGCCTTCATCTTCTCGACAAAATATGCAGTATTGTCATGCAATTTGTCTTGAAGCTCGTTAGTCTTGTCTATAAGGTTGAACATCTCTATTGCAGCACCTGCAACCATAGGAGGAATGGAGTTGGAGAACAAGTAAGGTCTCGAACGCTGACGCAACATCTCTATTATCTCTTTCTTACCTGTCGTAAATCCGCCTACGGCACCTCCGAAGGCTTTACCCAACGTTCCTGTCAATATTTCGACTTTGCCTCTCAAATTGTATTGTTCCGTTGTTCCGCGTCCCGTCTTGCCTACAACACCGGCAGAGTGGCTCTCATCGACCATCACCATGGCATCATACTTCTGAGCAAGCTCGTAAATCTTATCCAAAGGAGCGACATTACCGTCCATGGAGAACACACCGTCCGTGCAAATCAAACGGAAACGACACTTTTGAGCCTCTTGAAGTTGTTTTTCCAAGTCTGCCATATCCGCATTGGCATAACGGAAACGTTGAGCCTTGCAAAGTCTCACTCCGTCGATGATCGAAGCATGGTTCAAAGCGTCGGAAATGATTGCATCGTCAGGTCCCAACAACGGTTCGAATACACCGCCGTTCGCATCGAAGCATGCAGCGTAAAGAATGGTATCCTCCGTTCCGAAGAAGTCGGAAATCTTCTTTTCAAGTTCCTTGTGCAAGTCGCCTGTTCCGCAAATGAAACGTACGGAACTCATTCCGTAACCTCTTTCGTCCATCGCTTTCTTTGCAGCCTCTATAAGGACTTTGCTGTCAGCCAATCCCAAATAGTTGTTTGCACAGAAGTTCAACACATCACCGGCTTCGGCAGTCTTGATTGCAGCCGATTGCGGAGTTATTATCACTCTTTCGTTCTTATAAAGACCGGCATCTTTTATGCCCTGTATCTCCTCTTGAAGATACTTTTGAAATTTGTTGTACATATTATCGATACTTTTAATCTGATACTCATCACATTCGTTTACCGAACTGCAAAGATACGATTTTATTGCAGAAGCGGCAAAGCAAAAGCGTTTTTTCTGCATGCAGACATGAATTTTTCCTGCACGGTTTCCCTTTTCGGAAAACACTTCTCAGACCTGTTGCGACAAATCGCCGAAATAATTTCACGGAACGGCGGAATAATTTTTTCTTTCGCCGTTTCATTTTTCGGAAACGGCATTTCGCTTCGACCTGTTCGACTTTCTCTTATTCGTAGGCGGGGATACAAAAAAAAGAACGACCGCATGGTTTCACAACAAACGGTCATTCAAAAGTATGAAACGATTATTATTTCTTATTTTGCCCACATTTCTTCCCGTGATGTCGCCTTTCCTTCTCCCCTATCCTCTCGACTGCGACACGAATAATACGTACAGCCCGCCGATTTATTACATGCGTCTTCGTATATTTTTGATTTTTTAACAGACGAAGGCTTTCCATTCGGCGGTTTTCTCCTCGCGACAAGTGTGGAAATCATTTGCAGTTTCCTTTCTTACTCAAAGAACGACAAGGCTTTACAAAGATGTCGGCTTATTGCATTTGGGGAAATTGCATTCTTCGTAACGGGAAAAAGAAATTGCAGAGACAAGGAAATATTGCGGCGTTTCGGAATAGTATCTCCTCTCATGCGGTAAAAACATGCCCTAATTATCGGGACTAAGAAATAATTCCGTAATTTTGTTGCCTGAGAGCGGGCAGTGAAAGGCTGCTTCTTTGTTTCTATATGGCAAATCAGATAAAGGCAGGTGCGGTACTGACATACGTAACATTGTTTTTGAACAGTGCGATAGGCTTGTTATATACCCCTTTTCTCACTTCACGTTTGGGACAGAACGAATACGGACTTTATTCCTTGGTCGCCTCGGTGGTGGGCAGTCTTACGGTTTTGGATTTCGGCTTCGGCAATGCACTGATAAGATATACAGCCAAGCTGAAAGCACGGAACGAACAACAGAAGTTGAAGGAAATGTTCGGAATGTTCTTCCTGATTTTCTGTTTCACGGCTTTTGTGGTGCTTGTTGCGGGAGCGGTTCTTTATTTCAACACGGACAACCTTTTCCATCGCAGCATGAATGCGGAGGAGTTGCATAAGATACGCCTGATGATGGCTTTGATGATATTCAACCTATGCTTCACTTTCGTAATGAACGTGTATCGGTCTGTCATTGTGGCGTATGAACGGTTCGTGTTCCAGAAAACGATTAACCTGATGAGGATTATACTCAACCCGGTGGTGATGGTAATCTTCCTTCTCTACGGTTACAAAGCTGTTACCATGGTCGTGTTGCAGACAATCTTCAATGTGCTTACGCTTTGTGCCGATTATTATTACTGCAAACGCAAGTTGCATATACAATTCGTCTTTGCCAAGTTCGATTTCTCCTTTTTGAAAGAGGTTTGTCTCTATTCGTTCTGGATATTCCTCAATGCGATAATGGATAAGATATATTGGAGTCTCGGACAGGGCGTTTTGGGAGTTTATTGCGGGGCGAAAATCGTAGCGGTCTATGGAATAGCCATTCAGTTGCAACAAATGTACATGTCTTTCTCCACTGCGATTTCCGGAGTGCTGCTTCCGAAAATCACTTCCATGGTTGCCGTCGGCGGACAGGATAAGGCGGTCAGCGATTTGTTCATCAGAACGGGACGTTTGCAGTTTATCGTGATGAGCTTCGTGCTTGCAGGCTTCACACTCTTCGGTCGGCAGTTCATAAACATCTGGGTGGGCGACAGCTACGACGAAGCATATTTCATTTGCCTCCTTTTCTTCTTTCCCCTGCTCGTTCCGCTTATCCAAAACGTCGGAATAACGATATTGCAGGCAAGAAACCAAATGCGTTTCCGCTGTGTGAGCTATGTCATCATAGCCGCTGTATCTCTACTCTGCTCTCTGCCTTTGTCGCAACGCTACGGAGCTTCGGGCTGTGCCGTATCGACGGCGGCGGCTCTGCTTTTGGGGCAAGGCGTGGTGATGAATGTGTATTATAAAAAACGCATCCGCTTGGATATTGCAGGCTTTTGGAAAGAAATAACGAAGATGTCGTTCGCACCGCTTGCCGTAAGCGTGGCGGCATACTTCATAATACGACAATGCGTCATCGACAGCTATTCCCGTTTGCTGATTGCGATAGTGCTTTTCAGCCTTATTTACATACCTGTCTTTTGGTTCGCTTCCATGAACCGCTACGAGAGGGATTTGTTCGGGGGAATGGTTCTCAAAATATTCAAACATCGTAAAAATGTCGGTAACAAGTAAAGTATCGCAAGAGGCTTGCTGCGGTTGCAGTGCCTGCTTTGCCGTTTGTCCCAAGCGTTGCATTTCGATGAAAGAGGACAAAGACGGATTTCTCCGCCCCGTGACAGAACAGAAAAGCTGCAACGACTGCGGTTTATGCGAAAGGGTATGCCCCGTTCTTGCAGAGCATTCTCCGCAAAGTCCTCCGAAAGCAGTCTTTGCCGCCAAGCTGAGGGACGAAGCCCGCAGGAAGCAATCCTCTTCGGGAGGTGTGTTCAGCCTCTTGGCTGAGACGGTCTTGGAGGAGGGCGGCGTGGTATGTGCAGCCCGCTTTGCTTCTCCCCTGCATCTTGTGCATGACTTCTGTACCGATAAGGCGGAGTTGCCTGCCTTTCTCGGTTCCAAATACGTTCAATCCGATATGGGCGATTGCTTCCGAGAGATAAAGAAATACCTTTCCGATGGCAGGAAGGTGCTGTTCGCAGGAACGGGTTGCCAAATCATGGGGCTGAAAGCCTTTCTCGGCAGAAAATGCGAGGGGTTGATAACGATGGAAGTGATATGCCACGGAGTGCCTTCGCCTGCCATTTGGCGGAAATACCTCGAGGAAGTCTGCGAACGGCGAGGCATTGCAACGGAAGAGGTTCTCGGAGTGGAGTTTCGCAACAAAGATTATTCTTGGCACAGATACGGAATGAAGATAAGGACGAAAAACGGAACAATATACCGCAAAGACAGATACAACGACCCTTACTTGAAAGCCTTCCTTACGAACCTTACGTTGAGAAACTCATGCCACAACTGCCCTGCCAAAGGCTTCGCTTCGCAAAGCGACATCACCGCCGGCGATTACTGGGGTGTGGGCAACCATCACCCTCAAACGGACGACGGCAAGGGGGTGAGCTGTCTGTTGGTGAGAAACACCTCGCTGCTACGTTTCTTCGACGAAAGGAAAATGGAACTCACACCGACCAAGTACGAATACATCTTGGCATCAAACCCTGCCTTGGAACGCTCCGCCCTGCCCAATCCGAAAAAAGCCGAATACCTGCAACGCCTCCGAAGCGAAGCATTCTTCAAATGCACCGAAGCATACACCAAAACCCCGCTCTCCCAAACCCTCAAACGCACATTACGTCCGTTTTTAAGCAAACTCAAACACCTTATCCTCAATCCGTTGAAAGCAATAAAATAAAACCGGAAATCGAACGGCGTTTCAAGTTCGATAAAACGCCGAAAGAAAAAATTCTTACGCCGCTTCGTGAAATTCTTTCTGCGATTGGTTTTTGCCATGGTTGATATGCTTTTCGGCTGTCGGGTCTATGGCTCTGTCGAAATAGTTTCGTATCTTTGCTTTTGCATTGGATAAACGATAAAAACAACGATGAGTAAGATATTGGTGATTTCGACGAGTCTTCGTACGAAGAGCAATTCGGAGACTTTGGCAAGAGAGTTTTCCCGTGGTGCGAAAGAAGCGGGTAATGAGGTGGAAATGATTACACTGCATGGCAAACGGATTGCGTTTTGCAGGGGTTGCCTCAGTTGCGGAAAGATTGGTCATTGCGTCATGGACGATGATGCCATCTCCATTGCGGAAAAGATGCACGATGCGGACATCATTTGTTTTGCTTCGCCCATATACTACTATGAAATGAGCGGACAGATGAAGACTTTGCTCGACCGCTGCAACTCTCTTTATTTCTCGGATTATCATTTCCGTGATATTTATTTTCTTTGTGCTGCTGCCGAAAATGAGGCTCATACTCCGGAAAGGGCAATCGCAGGTCTCGGAGGTTGGATAGAGTGTTTCGAGAATGCACGCTTGGCAGGAACGGTGTTTGCAGGCGGTGTAGAAAACGGCGGCGATGTTTCGGGACATGAAGCCATGGAAGAGGCGTACAGAATGGGCAGGAATGCCTAAGGCAAAGGTGCAAAGGATTATATGTAATAAGGAATTAACGAAATAAAAGGCTTATGACAGTCGGAGACAGAATACCCGAGGTACTCGGCATCGACCAAGAAGGTCGGGAAATCAGGAGCAGCGACTATCGCGGTCGCAAGATTGTGCTTTACTCCTACCCAAAAGCGACTACGAGCGGTTGCACGGCGGAGGCTTGTTCGCTTCAATCGCACAAGAAGGAGTTGGCAGAGGCAGGTTACGAAATCATAGGGGTGAGCAAAGACAAACAGACGCTTCAAAAGAAGTTTGCCGATGCCCATGGATTGGAGTTTCCTCTCATTGCCGACACGGAAACGACCTTGCTTCAAGAGCTTGGCTGTTGGGGCGAAAAGGTTGCATGCGGTCGTCGCACCATCGGCATACTACGAACCACTTATTTGGTCGATGAACAAGGTATAATAGAGAAGGTTTTCACACCCAAGGAAATCAAAACCAAAATTCACGCCGAACAAATCCTCGAATACATCGGAAAACGATAGGCTTCCTACTTTCAAGAAAATATGAAAGATGTATTTTTCCTGTTTTCGTTTTCCGTAAACGTGGTTGTGCGTGAACGAAAAAATGCGGCGAAGTCGCCGCATTCCCAATAAAAAGAAAAAAAATGAAAACGAAAAAAATACTACTTTCTTACTCTTTCGAGGATCAGCCTGACTTTTTCCGGCGTTACTATTCCTCGCTCTCCCACTCTCCAACCTCTTTCTTTGAAACGTTCCACTATCGTGTTTATTGTGTCCTCTCCTATTCCGTATTCGCTCAAACGTGTTTTCTTTCCTAAGCTGCGGAAGAAGTTCTCTGTTTTTTCTATTGCTTCATCTATTGCTTTTTCTTCGTCTTTCGTCGTTATGTTCCACACTCTGCGAGCATACTGCAAGAGTTTGCCGTGTTTCTCGTTACGCATGACTGCCATGACACCCGGGTGTACTATTGCAAGGGTTTCTCCGTGGTCGAGACCGCAGAGAGCCGTCAATTCGTGTCCTATCATGTGCGTTGCCCAGTCTTCTTCCACACCCATGCCTATAAATCCGTTCAATCCCATGGTTGCTGTAAGCATATAGTTGGCACGGCAGTTGTAGGAAGGATTGTCGCCCATCAATTCCTCTGCTTCTTCTATCAAGGTGAGGAGAAGAGCCTCCGCCCAGCGATCCATGACTCTTGTGTCCAAACAGGTGGTAAGGTATTGCTCCAAAGTGTGTGCGTAAATGTCCACAATGCCGTTTGAAATCTGCTTCTTAGGAAGTGAAAGCACCACATCGGGATCCAAGATGGAGAACTTCGGAAAGCCTTGCGGGTTGTGAAATGCAAATTTCTCATGGGTTTTACGGCGTGAAATAACGGCTCCGTTATTCATCTCCGATGCTGTTGCGGGAAGTGTCAGAACGGAAGCGAAGTCTATGGGTTTCGGCAGTTTGAAGCCTTTGTCCGTTATTATGCTCCAAGCGTCCGTACAATCGCATTTGGCTGCCGTTGCTATGAACTTGGTTCCGTCTATGATGGAACCTCCACCCACGGCAAGGATAAAATCGATTCCCTTTTCTTTGCATATTTGCACCGCTTTCATCAAGGTGTCGTAATCTGGGTTTGCCTCTATGCCTCCGAACTCCGTGATATCACGACCTTTCAAAGCCTGCATGACTTGGTCGTAAACGCCGTTCTTCCTGATTGAACCGCCGCCGTAAGTCATCAGAATTTTCGCATCCTTGCCCACTAGCTCCGAGAGTTTGGCTATCTGACCTTTGCCGAACACCAAACGTGTCGGATTCATAAACTCGAAATTATTCATGTTCTTCTGTTTTTTAGTTCCTGTTTTCTATCTCGTGAAACGAATCGCCGTTTCGCAAAATTGTTTTCCCGATCCGTTTTTTCTTTTCGCCGTTTCAAAAAATTCTTTCGGCGAAAGAATGAATGTCGATGATGTACCGCTTCTCCATTCGGCGTTCCTGCATGCGTTAACCTGCCTGTTCAAAAATCCGTACATCTGCACAACTGCAAGCAAACAACAATCGAAATCGAAAAATGTTCGCTACTTTTGCAAAAAAACGAAGCATAGAAGATGTGTGTGAAAGATTTGGTGTTCGGTAAAGCCGATGAAAGGCATGTAGATGCGTTCTTGGAATTGATAGACGAGCGTATAAAATAGATGAATGCCGTGGGGATAGACCAATGGAACAATAATCATTATCATGAACGCTATCCCAAGGAGTATTTCCTTGATGTTGCACGTTCGGGAAAGATGTATATGCTTTCGAATAAAGATGATGGGAAGATGGTTGCGGGAGCCGTACTCTTTGAAGAGGACAAGCGTTGGGGCAAGATGTCTTCCTCTGCTTATTATCTGCATAACCTTGCGGCCTCTCTGCGATGGAAAAATTCCGGCAGAAGGTTGGTAGAGGAAATAGAGCGGTTAAGCCGATTGCATGGCAAGGAATTTTTGCGATTGGACTGCATTTGCGGCAACGAAGCCCTCAACGCATGGTACGAAAGCATGGGCTTCAAATTTGTTGGCAGATGCACAGACGGCGAATACCGAGGCAACCTGAGGGAAAAGAAACTATAATCTCTCCAACCAAGCCATTATTCTGTCAAACCACCCTGCCAAAGAATTACATTAAATTCTTCGGTTTTGTGTAGCGGGAATACACTTTTCCGAACTTTCGAGTGCATAGTCGGGGTTTTGGGTTCGGTTGAAGCGGATTTCGTTATAGATATTGCAAAGCGGATTGAAACGGGAGTAAGTTCTCTTTTGGGCTAATGCTTTTTCGTTCGACAATGAAAAAACGCATCCAACAAATATCGGATGCGTCCATAGTAAAACGAAAATTCAAAACAAAAAAAATGTTTGCTATCTCTTACTCTATCGCTTTCGCAATCTCGCTGCCTGCTTTGAACTTCAAAACATTCTTTGCAGGGATATTGATTTTCTCTCCTGACTTCGGATTGCGACCGACTCTTGCTTCTTTCTTTTGTACGGAGAATGTACCGAAGCCCAAGAAAGCGACTTTTTCGCCGGCTTTCAAATAATCTGTGGTAACTTTCAAAAACGCATCGTATGCTTTTGTTGCGTCAACTTTGGACAAGCCTGACACTTCTGCCATCTTATCTGCAAATTCTTTCTTTGTCATAATCAATTTGTTTTAATCTGTTATTGCTTGCAAAACTACGTTTTTTTTCTTTCTCTGCCAAACTTTTGTGTACTTTTTTTTGCCTTTCGGTCTGTTTTTTATTCCGCTGCGTAGAGAGGAGTCGGTATTTTGAAGCCGCGAAGGAAAGCATCGGTTTTCATTCTCTTCTTTCCATCGGATTGTATGTCAGTTATTTGTATTACGCCATCGGCACAAGTTACCTCCAAAGTGCCTTTGTCCGTTACGTTTAAGCGTCCTATGGTGTCGGAGGCTGTTTTTTTTGCGTGAAATTCGGCTTGAAAGAGCTTGAAACGGTGAATTTTGCCGTTTTGAGGCTCGTTAAACACTGCAAATGCTGCCGGATAGGGGCTTAATCCTCTTATATGATCGATTATTTTCCTGCCCGGACGGTGCCAATCGACAAGCATGTCTTCCTTATACAACTTGGGGGCTGTCTTGAGTTCGCTTTCGGGTATCTCTTCCTGCGGAAGGAGTTGCGGATTGTCGGAAAGGAGGGTTGCTATTGTTCGTTCTATCAGTTCCGGTGCGGCATACATCATCTCGTCATGCAGTTCGCCTGCGGTCATTCTCTCGTTTATGGCTATGCGTTTGCGGTGTATTATCATGCCGCAGTCTATCTTGTCGTTCAAAAGGAAAGTGCTTATACCGCTTTCCTTTTCCCCGTTCATGATTGCCCTGTTTATAGGGGCAGCTCCGCGGTATTGCGGAAGCAAAGAGGTGTGCAGGTTGAATGTACCGTACTTCGGTATGCGGTAAATGCTTTCCGGTATCATTCTGTATGCGACGACAATCTGCATATCGGGCGAAAGTTTTTCTATTTCTTCGCGAAAGCTATCGTCTTTCAACTTCTCCGGTTGGAAAAGGGGCAGATTTTGTTGCATGGCGTACTGCTTGACTGCCGGTTGGCTGAGTTTTCTGCCTCTGCCTGCCGGTTTGTCCGGTTGGGTTACGACTGCAATTATGTTATAGCCGCCTTCAACGAGTTGTTGCAGCTGATGGGCGGCTATTTCGGGAGTTCCGTAAAATATAATCCTTGCCTGCTTGGGTGCTATCATAGAGCTGCCATTTTCAAAGCCGTTACGGCTGCTTCCGTTCCTTTGTTTCCCAACGCTCCGCCGCTTCTGTCCTTGGCTTGTTGGAGAGTGTCGGTGGTCAAAACGCCGAATATGACGGGTATTCCTTCACTCAGGCTGACTTTCATTATACCGTGGGCAACGGCTTGCGAGATGAACTCGAAGTGTCTGGTCTCGCCCTGTATCACGCAGCCGAGACAAATGACTGCATCGAACTTCTTCTTCTCCAAAAGCGTGGAGGCTCCGAAAGGTAGTTCGAAACTGCCCGGCACATGCCTTACATATATATCCTTTTCGTCAACCCCGTGTTCCAAAAGCGTTTCCACAGCTCCTTGAAGGAGGTTGTCCGTGATTTCCTTGTTCCATTCGGACACCACTATGCCGAATATACCTTTCTCACCCGAGGGTATCTCGTCCTTGTTGTAGGACGAGAGATTTTTCAAACTTGATGACATTACTTTATTCTTATTTTCGTTCGTTGCTTAAGCAAATCCGTTTTGACCGAAGGGTTCATGCGTCGCAATTCTTCTTCGGATAGATTGTAGCGTTTGGCGATGGCTTTCATTTTGTCGCCTTTGCGTGCCATTATATACTTATGATTATCGTTCACCTGTGAGCCTACTCCGCCTGCCATGACGGTGTATTGGGGTATTTTGCCGCTTTTTATCAGTTTTCTTTCCTCCGCTATGAGCGAGGAGGTCTTCACGTAGGGCTTTCCCTCGAAGCATTTGTCCACCTTACTCAAACGACTTTTGGCAGACTTCTTGTTGGCTTTCTGCTCTGAGGATTCCACGCCGAAGTAGCTCTTATCGATTCTTATGAAGGAGGTTTTGATGCTGTATGTCTCCAAATCGAATATCCATTCGGGGTCGAAACATGCGTAAAGCAGGCGGCACTCGAAGTGAAGGTGAGGTCCGGTGGAGTGACCTGTGCTTCCGCCCAAGCCTATGACATCTCCGGCTTTCACCTTCTCTCCCACCTTGACGTTTATCTTCGAGAGATGTCCGTAAAGTGTTTCGAGATTATTGTAATGCCTTATAACGACGCAGTTGCCGTAGCCCCCGTTGTATTTTGCAAGCCTTACGACACCGTCGAATGCAGCATAAATCTTATCTCCCGTGTTCAAAGCGAGGTCGATTCCCGTATGAGGTCTGCCCCAACGCCAACCGTAGGAAGAGGACTTCGGTTTCTTTATCGGAAAGCAGAAGTTCTGTCCTTTGTTCGGGTTTATGAGTCGCAGAACAACTTCATCGGGTATTTGTTTGAAAGAAAAGTCTGGTGCTTTGACCCTTTCATTGTACCATGTGCTTTGATAGAGTGTCGAGGAGGGTATTTCCTTGCTGTCGTTTATGCGACTGCGTGAAGCGGCTTCATCGTTTTTCTTTTTTCTGACCTCTTTGGATTTGGAAATTTCGGCTTTTGCGGCTTTAGGATTGTGAACCGCATAAAGGGAATCGGCAAAACGACGATTTGCGGAGCGTTTGTCCCCGTCCGATGCCTGCGGGCTTTGAGCCGTTGCGACAAGACTGCAAAACAAAAGGAGTATAGGTAAAAGATATGTCTTTTTCAGGTGTGTGTCCATTTATATACCCACGAAAAACGCTGCAAATGTAGTACAAATTCCCAATATAAAGCCCAATCCGACTTGAAATTCGTTATGTCGGTTCAGCCTCAGACGAGCCGAACAGACCAATCCGGAGACGAGGATACTTGCAACGAAGAGCCAGAAGTACCTCGTGCCGGTATGGAGGTTGATCATGAAAAGAAAACAGTTCATTGCACCGCAGCCCATCGCATGGGCGCTGACTTTGGTGAAGTTGTTCACTATGGCGGCTGCCACTACGCTGAAAAGATATGCGGAAAGAAGCTGAAAAGGAAAGAGGTAACGATACATGCCTCCGAAGAGGTAGAGGGTTACGAGTGCGGACAGTATTGCTATTACGTAGGGTGTGTTCCTCTGTTTGCGGTTGCTCACTTCCAAGTCGTCGATTCGTTTATTCAGAACGAGGAAATAAATCGCCAGAACGGGCAAAAGAAATGTCAGAACGAAGAAAAGGAAAATCACTTCAAGGTTAACCATAAGCGGAAGTGCAAGAACGGTTGCCGATGATAGGACGGCAAGGAATATCATTCCGTAAGTGGGCATGATAAGCGGATGAAAAAGTTTGCTGACCGCTTTTGCGAGTTTATCTCCTGCCTCTTCGTTGTGGGTTCGTTCGCTCATGGGTGGGTTTATCTTCGTCTTCTTCTGCTTGCAGGAGCAATGTTGAGGCGGTCGCGATATTTGGCAACGGTGCGACGCGATATGGCATAGTTCTTTTTCTGCAACAATTCCGCAAGTTCCTCATCCGTGTAAGGCTTTGCTTTGTCTTCGTTTTCTATTATCCCTGCAAGCTCGCTTCTTATTGCCTCCGCCGATACTTCTTCTCCCGAAGAGGTGTTCACGGAGTTGGAAAAGACATCTTTCAATTTGAAAGTACCGAAGTGCGTCTGCACATACTTTTCGTTTGCCATGCGGGAAATGGTACTTTCGCCGAATCCGGTCATCTGCCTTATGGTGTCGTACTTCATAGGTCTGAGTTTGGACTTGTCTCCGGTGAGAAAGTATTCGCGTTGATAGTCTATGATTGCCCCCATTATGCTTTTGAGTGTCTGTTCACGCTGATTGAAGGCTTCGATGAAGGTTTTTGCGGACTCTATCTTGTCTTTCAAAAACTGTATCGTCCTGTCGTCCTTTTCCGGCTTTTGTTCCAATCGGGCAAGCATTCGTTCCCCTTCCGGATTTACTTTAAGATGACGACGATACGGGCGGTTGAGTGAAAATTCAATCTCTCCGTCGGCGGTCTGTCGCACTATGAAGTCCGGTATTATGCCCATGTTATCCGTCGGAAGACTGTCCACATAGCCCGGTGCAGGGTTCAACTTATGTATTTTTTTGAGAGCTTGGTTGAAAAGTTCCGGTTCGATGTTCAACCTCTTCCTTATCAAGTCGAACTGACGCTTGCATAGCAAATCCCAATGGTTTGTGATTATCTTTTCTGCCAAAAGCGTTACTTCGTCGGTTGCTTCCGTGCGTTCCAACTGCAACATAAGGCAATCCTTTATGTCTATCGCTCCGACGCCGGCAGGTTCAAACGTTCTGACGAGCTTCCACACCTCTTCCACTTCCTCTATATTCAAATCTTCCCCCTTATTCAAAAACCAATCATCGGCAATCGCTTCGGGACTTCTTCGCAAATATCCCCTCTCATCGATGTTGCCGATTATCATCTCCCCTATCTCGTATTTCTTTTCGCTGATATTGTTCAGGCGGAGCTGCTGCATAAGGTCGTCGATTAAAGAAGTGGAGGCGGAACGCTCCCTTTCGCCTCCTTCTTCCGATTTTACGACTCTGTATATCTGCTCTCCGTCGTCCTGAAACCAGTTATCGACGTATTCTCCTTTGTGGCTGCGTTGTCCTTCGCGTTCCGTAAGTTCGAAATCGACAGGCTTCTCCTCTGCTTCCAGTTCCTGATCAAGATAAGGGTTGACCTGCTGCTCCTCCTCTATCCTTGCATCCAATTCCGAAAGCGGAACCTCCAACAGTTGCCCGCAAAGCCGCTGAACGGGTGCGAGCCTCTGTTTCTGAATCTGTCGTAATCGCTGACTCTGTGCCACAAGTCGCTGTTTTTAGCTTCCTAATAATTTGCGTTCTTCGGATAACGAGGGAACGGAATGACATCTCTTATGTTGCTCATGCCGGTTACGAACAACAAAAGCCTCTCGAAGCCCAAGCCGAAGCCGGAGTGCGGTGCGGAACCGAAGCGTCGTGTATCCAGATACCACTGCATATCCTTTTCCTCTATGCCTACTTCCGTCATTCTCGCCAAGAGCTTGTCTATGCTCTCCTCTCTCTGCGAGCCGCCTATGATTTCGCCTATCACGGGGAAGAGAACGTCCATTCCTCTGACTGTCTTGCCATCATCATTCTGCTTCATGTAGAAGGCTTTTATCTCTTTCGGGTAGTCGGTCAGGATAACCGGTGCTTTATAGTAGTGTTCGACAAGGTATCTCTCGTGTTCGCTCTGCAAATCCACTCCCCAATGAACGGGATATTCGAATTTATGGTGCGATTTCTCCAACACGGCTATCGCATCCGTATAGGTCATTCTGATGAAGTTGTGGGTTACGACGAAGTTCAAGCGTGCCAACAGTTCGTTGTCGTACATCTGCGTAAGGAACTCCAAATCCTCACGACAGTAAACCAAAGCGTAACGAACCAAGTACTTGATGAAATCCTCCGCAAGGTCCATGTTGTCCTCTATTTCGTAGAATGCCATCTCGGGTTCTATCATCCAAAACTCCGAAAGGTGTCTCGGCGTGTTGGAGTTCTCCGCACGGAATGTCGGACCGAAGGTATAAATCTTTCCGAGGCTCATCGCTCCGAGTTCTCCCTCCAACTGTCCGCTCACGGTAAGGGAAGTATGTCTGCCATAGAAGTCTTTGGAATAATCCACCTTGCCGTCCTCGGTGCGTGGAGGGTTTTCCAAATCGAGAGTCGTTACTTGGAACATCTCCCCCGCTCCTTCGCAGTCCGAAGCCGTGATAAGCGGTGAATGCCAATAGTAAAAGCCTCTGTCGTTAAAGTATTTGTGAATGGCATACGCCATTGCGTGCCTTATTCTGAACACTGCGGAAAAAGTATTCGTGCGTGGACGGAGATGGGCTATCTCTCTCAAAAACTCCAAACTGTGTCCCTTCTTTTGCAAAGGATAAGTCGCAGGGTCTGCCTCGCCGTATATTTCTATCTCATCTGCCTGTATCTCCAAACTCTGACCCTTTCCCTGAGAAGCAACCAAGGTTCCCACGGCTTTCAAGCATGCACCGGTGGTTATTCTCTTCATCAAATCCTCATCGAAAAGCGACATATCCGCCACTATCTGCAAATTATGTATGCAACTGCCATCGTTCAAAGCGATGAACGACACATTCTTGTTTCCTCTTTTTGTTCTCACCCAACCTTTGACGCATACTCTGCTTCCTATCGGTTGTTCGTCTCCTTCTCTGAAAAGTTCTCTAAGTTCTGTTCGTTTTATGTTTTCCATCGTTACCTGTGTTTTTCTGATTTTCTAAATAAACTCGCTGCCTTTCTCTATTTCCACGTCCGTGGTGAACTGTTTTATTCTTTGTTCCTCGCCCTTGCGGCACATCATCACCACACCTTCGCTCTCCACAACGATGTAGTCCTCCAATCCCTGTACGACCAAGAGGCGTTCCTTTGGAACATGCACAAGGCAATTCCTGCAATCATACAACATGACGTTGCTTCCCACAACGCTGTTGCCGTTCTCGTCCTTCGGAGAAACGTTGTATAAAGCTCCCCATGTGCCTATGTCGCTCCAACCGAAGTCCGAAGGTATGACATAGACGTTATCCGCCTTCTCCATCACGCCGTAGTCTATCGAAATGGAAGGACAAATCGAGTAAGCCTCCTCTATGAACGCCGCTTCCTTATCCGTATCAAGTACCTCCATGCCTTTGTTCAATACATCGGCAACCTCAGGCAAAAACTTGGCGAAAGCGTTCTTTATCGCTTTGGCGGACCATACGAAAATGCCGGCATTCCAAAGAAAATCGCCGCTTTCCACGAAACTGCAAGCCATCTCATACGCAGGTTTCTCGGTAAAGAGTTTCACCTTCTTTATTCCGCAATCGCCTGTCGCACACATATTGTCCATGTATTGAATGTAACCATAGCCCGTGTTCGGATAAGAAGCCTTGATGCCCAAGCAAATCAATACTTCCTGTCTTTCTGCCAGACGGAAACCCTTTTGTATTTGGGCAATGAAGTTATCCGTATCCATAATCAGGTGATCGCTCGGCATGACAAGCACAAGAGCGTCCTTGCAACGGTTTTCTATCTTCGCCATGGCGTACGCAATGCAGGGAGCAGTGTTTCTCCTCACCGGTTCGCAAAGGATATTGTCTTTCGGAAGGCTCGGAAGATTTTCCGAAACCAAATCGCTATACATTCCCGAAGTAACCACGTAGATATTCTCAACCGGACAAATCCTCTCCGCCCTCTTGTAAGCCGCCTGCAACAAAGTCTCGCCGGTACCTAAAACATCCAAGAACTGCTTCGGTCTTTTGACACGCGACATGGGCCAAAATCTGCTGCCTATACCGCCTGCCATTATTATGCAAAAATTCTTTTCGCCCGAAATTTCTTTCATGACACATCGTTTTCAGCCTACAAAGATACGACATATTTGCGAAACTCCGCAACTTACGCCCGAAAATATCCTCACGCTTCCGAAAGCTCTGCTCCGCCTCGGATTTCCCTGCCGATGTTACGCCGTTTCGAGAAATTCTTTCGGCGTTTCGTTCAATCGTTACGCCATATCGTCCAAGCTTTGTCGGCTTGGAGTGCGAGCATGCGTAAACCGTTGGAGGTCGGACAATGTTTTGCGGCGGCTTGTTGCAGAAGCAGGGTTTGCGAAGGATTGTATATGAGGTCGAAGACACACTGCGAGGCTTGCAGTTCGGAGGTGTCTATCGGCGGAATGCGGTCTTCGTATGGGTGCATGCCGAGAGGCGTGGCGTTTATTATGAGACGATAATCCGAAAGGGTGGCATCGAGTTCGGCATAGCTTATATGCACTTCATCCTCGAACGTCCGTCGGCTTGCAATGCGGTATGAAATGCCGTGTTTCTCCAAGACTTTGGCTATGGTCTGCGAAACGCCTCCGCTACCGAGTATGACGGCGGTTTTTATTGCCGAAAGGTTGAAACTTTCCTCCAAGGAGGTTTCAAATCCGTAGAAGTCCGTATTGTATCCTTTCAATCGTGTTTTGCCGTTCTCTCTTATGACTTTCACGCAGTTCACATTACCGCACAATTCTGCCGAAGCGTCCGAATAATCGAGGTACGGCAGGAAGGCTTTCTTGTATGGCATGGTAATGTTGAAGCCTTTCAGCTCGGGTGTTGCGGCAATATGCTTCAAGGCTTCTTCCACGGAGTTCTCTTCCCACAATTCATAGTCCGCCTCTATGCCATCTCGCGAAAATTTTTCCCTGAAATATTTTTGTGAAAAGGAGTGTGCGAGCGGTTTCCCGACCAATGCGTACAGTTCCACTTTATTTCTTCTTTTTCTTGACCGCTTTGAATACCAAGTAAGCCACGAATGCTATGCCCAGAATGAGCAGAACGTACGACAATTCATGACTGTATTGGTTTATGAGGTCCTTGTTGCCGTGTCCCACATAGCCGAGAACGGCAAGAATGATGTTCCAAACGCCTGCTCCCAAGGCTGTGAATCCGATGAAGTTCAGAAGATTCATGCGGGCAAGTCCGGCTGGTATGGAAATCAGCTGACGAATGCCGGGAACGAGCCTTCCGATGAAAGTGGAACTCTTGCCGTGCTTATCGAAGTATGCTTCTGCTTTTTCTATCTTCTCCTTGCTCAACAGGCACATCTTTCCGAATCGGCTCTCTGCAAATTTGTAGATGATGGGACGCCCCAACCATAAGGCAAGGTAGTAGTTTATGATTGCTCCGATTATAGCTCCGAGAGTTGCAAAGACGACAACCAAAACTATATTCATGTTGCTGTCCTCCTCCAAAGCCTTATATGCGGCAGGAGGCACCACCACTTCAGATGGAAAAGGTATGAAACTGCTCTCTACCACCATGAGGAGAGTAACCGTTCCGTAGTTCATGTTATCCATGTACCAACCGCTCACTCTCTCGACAAGCGTTTCTTTTTCTTTTTGCGGTATCGTTGCCGCTTCTTCTCCACTTGTCTGAGCAGCAAGAGGCATGAAACCAATCAATGCAAGCATCGCAAAAACCGATGCTTTCTTCATTCCGTCAATCATTTTCTTCCGATCTTTTTATCAGTTCTTTCAATTTGCGAACACAGGCCTCATTCTCCGTCAGTGAGGGAATGCGGTGTACGATTGCTTCCGCCGTGTAATCCCTGTGCAAAATCATATCTTCCAAGATGGTGTATATGTTCTCCTCGGAGCCGTATCCGCACAATAATATGTCTATCAACGCACACTCCAAGACGAACAAATCATTCTCCATGTCCTTGTCCATTGCGTCAAAAACCTCTGAAATCAACGACAACGCCTCATTACCCTTGTTGTTCTCCGCCATTTTCATCGCCCACGAGGCTGCGACATAACTTCTATGCTTTTTGAAAAACTCCGCCGTTTCTCTCTCTTCGTTATCCTTGAATTGCGTCTTGACGGCTTGCTCGCAGCATTGTTCGTACATGCTTTGGTAAATCTCGTCTGCCTGTACCGAATCGCCGCAATCATAAAGCAGTTCGGCAAAAGTTATCCTGTGTCCGTAGTATTCGGGTTCTTCCTTTATCACCTGCATTGCCAAATGCAAAGCCTTGTTGGTTTCTCCCTTGAAAAGCAGACAACGAGCCATGAACATACGTATTTCTCCCTTGGAATAGAAACTGTCTCCGTCGCAAATCGGCATCGTCTTGTTCTTTTCCAAGACATCTTCGCACATTGCAAGGCATTTGTCATACCATTTCAAATAGATGGCAGTTTCGAAATACTCTCTCAGACAGGCTTTCCAAAATTCCGATAAACCGATACGCAACTTTCTGTCCTGCACACGCTTCATTTCCGTTTCTATTTCGGGAATGAGTTTATCTATCAGACGGCAAGTCTTCTCTTTATCGAGGTTCTTGATATGGATTTGCAAAATCTTACGTTGTATATCCAAGTCATGAGGGGCTATACATCGACAATAGTCGTATGCTTGTGCCGCCTTGTCATAATCCCTTGCCCTGACATGGAATTCGGCAAGCGTTTCCCAATAATCGCATGAGAAAGGGTTCTCCCTGACGAAGTATTCCATTGTCTCGAACACGCTTTCCTTGCTTGCGGGGTGCAGTCTGCAAAGCTCGGCTGCCACGCTCAGCAGATTATCCGACAACACCGTGTTCAGGAAAAGAAAATCCCCTGCCCCGTATGCCGTGACATCATCATCATTCAAATGATTTTTATCTATGTTCAAAGCAAGGAGAACAAAGCGTTCAGCCTCTTTGAACTGCTTGCGGCGGATTGCAATCTCTGCCATCTTCTCGAAAATATATTCATTCTCGAAAGCAAGGTTCATTCCTTCGAGAAGTTGCATGGCTTCATCGCATCTGTTCATGCGGATAAGCACCTTGGCTTTCTGATAATCGAACAGGGATGCTTCTCTCTCGTCGCGGCAGCAGGCTTTCTTCTTCGCATTGCTCAAAATCGTATATGCTTCTTCCGGCTCGGTTTGCGAAAGATATTCTGCCTTGCGAACGGTTATTTCGACATTGTCAGGATAAGTCTCGTCCGCCTTGTCGAGGGCTATCTTCAAGAGTATGTCGTCCGATTCCTCGGCAAGGAAATAGTCTATGATGTCCAACCAGTCGTCCATGTCGTAAAACATGGAGGATTCATTGTTCTGTACTTTTTTCGTAAAGTCTGCCACAAGGGAAAGCAACTCCTGCTCGTAGTCGAAGTCGTCCTGTTGGTCGAAATAGTCTGTCATCTTGCTTTTTCTCTTTGTTTTCAGCGTAGTTCGACAGGTATCATGGCAACCCTGTACAACTTGTTGTTGCGGAAAATGACGTAAATATTTCCCATATAGAACCAATGTCTGTTGCTTCCGTCGAAGTTGGTCTCCACATCCCTCTCAGGCTTGCCCCAAGACAGGTTCGCCATATCCATGGTCATGTCTTTTATCAGTTCCTTTTGCAAGATGGCTTTATGAAAAGTGGGATAGGTATTCTTGTACTTCAACACCTTGTTGCCTTCCGCAAGGCAGAGGTCGAAACTCAAACGGTCGCCGAGATTGAAGTCCTCTCCGACGTAGAACTTCCGTCCTCTTTCATTCCTCATCAGCATTTGGAACTTGCCGTCCCTGACCACGAAATCCAAACAATGGAAGACATCGCCCTGTTTAATCGTTATGGGTCTTTTCCATCTCAAATCGATTACCGTCAACGGAAATTTGTCGCCTCTTACGACGAAATCCCTGTCCTTATAGTACTCTCTCGCTCTCTTGTAGAACGCCTCTATCACGAAATGGAACTCGCCTCTTTCCTTCAAAGTGGGATACTTGTAATAGATGGTGTCTCTCCTGCCCTTCTCCACCAACTTCAAATACACATCCGTAAGGTTCTCCGCACTGTGACACCAATCCGCCACGGTGAAAGTCTTGCCTGCCAAAAGCCTTGCCTTTCCTATCGGATAATCGGTGAAGGAATACTTGCGGCTGTCGTCATCGTAATTGTACAACTTGGTGCCGTTGAACAATCTGGCAATGGTCTCGTCCGTCACCACGGGCAGACTTATCTTGTGTCCGACCAATCGCATCGGCAGATGGGCGTAGTTGCTGTTCGTATCGTAATCCACTATCGAGACATCTTCGTTCGAGAACTTGTTCCTCGGATATTGGTTCTTGTTCGCATTGAAATAACTCATCGGAGTGAACGGAAAGTTGTAACGGTTGTAGAAGTTCTGATAGTTGTAAAAGATTGTGTCTCCGCTCGAACCGACAACGAGTTTGAGAAAAGGGTATTGCATGTTCTTGAAGTCCCTTTTATCGTCCTCCGCCTTGTAAATCTTGTTGAACGCAAACTGATCCGCAACATAGTCCGCAACCATGAACCACTCGCCTTTCAACTGCATGATTTTCTCCTGCGGCATACGTTTGAGCTTGTAATACCTTACGCCCGTACGGTCTTCCTTTTCCGCTTTGGCAATGCCTCCGATGAAGAAATAATCCCTCAAAGCCGTGTCGGAAACGTCCTGCAAATACAGGGTCTGACCGGTAAGAGCAAAAGGCTTGACCATGAACTTCAAATGATTGTCGTAGTCCGCATAGTCGAAATCGGGCATGTTCCTGTACTGCCTCAACTGTGCAGACACCTCCGTGCAAACACCCGAAACGAAAATCCAAACCGCCAATCCGATTATTCTGCCGTATCTCATATTCTCTCTTTCAAAATTTCGTTTGGCAAATGTACGAATAAATGCTCAATCCGAAAGCAGGAGCAACCTTTTTTTTGCTTTTTCGTAAGCATTGGGACAAGCAAACGGATTGGGACAAGGTTTTTGCGAAACGGCATTCCGGCACGACGAAACGCCGAAGCATTCCTCCCGAGACGGCAAAAATATTCGGTTATGCACATAGACATCATTACGCTTTTCCCTGACATGTTCACGGAAATATTTTCGCAAAGCATATTGAAACGAGCCCGTGAAAAGGGTTTGTTTACCGTTGGAATACACAACCTTAGAGATTATTCCTTAAACAAAAACAAGAACGTTGACGACTATCCCTACGGAGGAGGAGCCGGCATGGTCATGCAGATAGAACCGGTGGACAACTGCTTAAAGCAACTGCAAGCCGAGAGAAGTTACGACGAAGTGATTTATACCGCACCCGATGGAGAACAATTATCACAAAGCCTTTGCAACGAGTTGGCTTTGAAAGAGAACCTCTGCATACTCTGCGGACATTACAAGGGTGTCGATGAACGAATAAGAGAACACCTTGTCACAAGGGAGATTTCCATAGGCGATTACGTATTGAGCGGAGGCGAATTGGCAGCCGCCGTGATTGCAGACAGTGTTGTGAGACTTCTTCCCGGAGTGTTGAACGACGAAAGTTCCGCACTGACGGATTCGTTCCAACAAGGCTTGGTGTCCCCGCCCGTTTACACACGTCCCGCCGATTACAAGGGTTGGAAAGTGCCCGACATACTGCTCTCGGGCAATGACAAGCTGATAGACAACTGGCGATTCGAGCAATCTTTGGAACGCACACGCCAACGCCGTCCCGACCTGTTGAACGAAAACGACTTTCGGTAATTCATTTTCACCTGTCCCACTGTCCCGTCCCACCTCCTCCTTTAAGGGAGAGGTGGGACGGGACAGTGGGACATAAATGAAAATGAATCGAAACGGGACAAAAGTGAAACGGTCGGTTGCTTTGGGGCGACCGACCGCGGGTTTATAATTTGCAAACTTAAAACCATAGTTTAGATAGTCATATATTTTCAACTGATATGACGTTCTTTATGACCTCACTCGTCTTGCGGTGATTTTACCAATGGAGGTCTTTCAGTTCTGACAAATCATTGTAAAATCTTTTATAGATTCGTTTGGTCATATCCCTGTAAGCTTTGCGTCCGGCACTGCCATCACGTTGTCTTTCGGCTATTGCGTCCCGCACCTTACACCAATTATTCAACGCTGTCTCATAGAGCGATACCATCTCGGCAACTTTCTCGAAGTCTAAGTTCTCATCTATGCTTTTAAGCATCTCTTCCCTATTCGGTGCAGCAAATCCTTCCTCCAACTCTTCCGCAACAGTCTCGCGATTTCTCGTTTTGAAATATTCTATCAACTCATCGAACTCTTTCTTCGACACACCGGACATGCTCACATCAAAATACTGCCAATCGTCTTCTCCCAATATCTGTTGTTCTATCTTCAATTCTTCAAACCTGTCGCAAGACCATCTCTCAAAAGTTTCTGTCCGTTCCATTGGGGCATACCTGTAATGAGCCATAGAGTAAGAATAATATTCCATTATGGCATTCAAAGCATTGGTAAGGTCGAACCATTCGCAAAATTCCATGTAATACAAATCCTGCAACCTGAAACAAGACCACATATTGGTATTGCTGCTCGCAAAAGCCTGTTCTTCAAGGTATGCAATAGGCTTCATGTAGAGATTTATCGTTTTATATATAGCAAGTATGGAATTCTCATAGCTGAATAGCGGCTTATAGTAATTGTAAAGCATTTTCTCCCATACTGTATCTGTGTTTCCATACTCACGTCTGCCGGTAAAGCCACCCGAATCGATAAATTCATCGAGATCATTTATCGCTCTATTCACGGAACCTATCTTCCTGCCCGAACGACGATTGTATTCAAACACACAATCCTCCATCATCAACGCCCAAGCGTAAGCATCTTCCGCCGTTCTTATCTCTTGGACGGTCTGCATCATGCGGTTGAGCAACCAATAGGCATGCGGATCCGCCGTCTTCATGACATCATCACCGGTAAAGACGAAGTTATATAAGGTATCCGGCACTGCGGCAAGTTCCTTCCGCTTTTTCTCTATCTGTTCCTTGCTATCCCTGAAGCTCTTGTGCAGCGTCTCTTGCTTTGGAACTTGCTCGCTCGTCTGCCCTTGCAGCATTACGCTGCAAGAGAGAAGAAACGACGCTATAATCAATACTTTACTTTTCATCTTTCTTTGATTTTTCGGTCGGTGCAAAGAAATTTCCATCTTCTTCCATTGAACAGAAACACTCGGAAACCATACGGTCATACAGCTCCCGACGACCCGTGTTTACTCTTGAGGTCATTTCTTCCACGCCTTTCGCATCGGCTGTAAAACTTGTAACGTTGCCAATATTCATTTCCATTGCAACCTTCTCCACATCGTGATTTGCTCCGATATAAACGAACACCCAATCCCGTTTTTTCAACTCGGAAACGAGTTCTTTTATATTCTGCACATTGAAATGCCTTGAAGCATTCTCGTAACCGTCCGTAACGATGGTTACCAAGACCCTGTCCCCTGTCTCGATTTTGGAACGCAAATGAGATATGGACAAACCCATCGCATCATAAAGAGCCGTACAACCATCAGGGGTGTAATCTTTCTTGGAAAGTTCCTTGACTTCATCTGCCGGAACGCAATCCGAAACCGTCTTCATCTCATCATTGAAGGTTACGAAGCTGACGAATTGTTCCGTTTCATCGTTTTGCTTTTGTGCCTTACGAATGGTTTGCACGGTTTCGTTCACACTGTCCACAGCCTGCTTTCTTATGCTTTCCATGGAACCGCTCTCATCGAGAATGATCAAATTGAAAATTCTTGTCTTCATCTTTGTTGATTTTTTAGTTGTTTCACCAATAAAGAGAAGTCGAGAAACGAAAATCTATCACACCGAAAGAAAAATTTTTTACGCCGTGAGAATTTTTTCTTCCGCTGCATCGAGACAACTAATCGCCGCAAGGGATTTCGAAGATGGAAGAACCGAAGACATCATACAGTCCGTTCTTCTTTTTCAACATTTTATAGTCCATCTCTATTCGGTATGCACGTCTGCTTTCGACCGTAAACTCAAATGGAGTGGAAATAATGCCGTTGGGAGCATAGACGGTTATGGTATGCTTTCCCTGATAGGTTCTGCGTTTCAGGGTGTAGCCCTTGATGAAGTTGCCCGTTCCGACCTTCCTGCCATCGAGCAGCACTTCGTAGAAGCTGTCTATGTATGGGATTTTGTACTTCTTTTCATCGAGATGTATCTCCAAGCGTACGGATACGGCTTCCGAACAGCTTTTCGCATATATGTCAATTATGTCTCTAAACCATACGGCAAACTCTTCGGCACTGTATGCTCGGGAAGACGGTGTTTCGGGCAGGAGGAATGCCGGTACACTATTGCGAACACCCGCCGATGAAGCGACAGCACGGCATTCGGACAACTTTCCGAGGCGTTCCACCCTACGGATTACCTCTGAGGAAAGCAGCTTCTTCGGCGGACGTGAGTAACGTCCCACGAGTCGCAATGCCCGATAAGGTTCTCGAATACAGATACCCTCGGATTGCAGACATTGCATGCCCCAATGAACAGCCTCATAATTGAAACCGATGCAGGCAGCATGCAAAAGGGTTCTTTGCAGAAGTGCTTTCCCCGCATATTTCGCCGCAACATCATCTGCATCATACTCCATCTGCCTTGCCAAACGGGAATAAGCCCTGTCGATACGGTTGCACATCGCAAGAGCGAACCAAGTATATATAAGCAACTGCGCCTTCGTCTGCATTTCAAAAGTACCCGATTCCCGCATGTTCTCGGTCGTCTTGAACGAACGGGCGAAGCGACCTGCCGAATAAACGGATACCGACTTTTGCATTTCCTTTTGGGCATAATGACCGAACTCATGATAAAGCACAGCCCTCAATTCATCATCGTCCATCTGCGTCAGGAAACCCAAACCAACCGCAAGATTACGCTTTGCCGGCAAAAGCAGGTTCCGCAATGTCGCCTGCACGAACACAGACGCATTCGCATCCGGACAGATATAAACCTCATGAACAGGAGAAAGCTCGAGCTTGTCGGTAACCTCGTCTATGATGTCGAAAAGAGCAGGATAATCACAACGGCTTATCTTCCGGAAATTCTCAGGCAACGGAGCCTTGACCCGAAACGCCTTACCCATCTCCCATAAGAGCAGAACGCCGGCAAGGGATATAAGAACAAGCGACAAAGGCAAATCATGCTCACGGCGATAAGCCAAAAGATAGTAACCGAAGCACACAGATGCCAGAGCAAAAAGAAAAAACAAAAAAGTACCGACCACATACACCGCCAGCAAACGGGTAAGGGAACGTTTCAGAGCGGTAATATCCGAAGACATATCAAAGCCTTAGTCTTTAATCGTCCTCTTCCCCATTATCTTCGGATAAATCCGCATTGAGAAAACCTGCCATGGGAAACTCATCGCGTTCCAACCGTTCCTTCATCTCGGCAATTGTTCTCTTATTCTCCTCATTGAGCAAATCTTGTCGAGAAGGAAATTGCTCCATTGCCCTGCGAGACACGTTGAGAACCTCCAAGGTATCCACATCCTCCGCAATGTTTTGCTTGGCTCTGTTCGGCGATGAAACAGGTCTTATTCTTTTCCTCTGCGGTGGAGCAAAGAAATACATCGTTTCGGAAGCCGACTCCGAAGCCGGCTCGAAACAACAGCAAGAAGCATCATCGTAATCACAATCCCTTTCATAAACTTCATCAACATCATAGCTCGGCGACAACATATCGTCCAAATATGCTGCCAATTCCTCGTCTGATAATTTATCTCGCCGCTTCATAAGCATTGGTTTTATCGTTGAACAATCCGATTGCCCTCATAGCAACCGCAAAACACTCCCCGAACATGGCATCCGCCTCATCTAACACTTCCGAGTCACAAGCATGACTCACTGCAAGCCTGTCAAGAAGCAACCCTGCCAACTCGCAACAATCCATCTTCTTCACTTCACCTCCCATATCCGCAATCCATCATTTGTTTCTGCAAACCCTTTCTCACACGATTGTAACGCGTGTATATATATCCGGCGAACTGCTGCCTGTTTCGAGCCATGGTGCAGACGAACTCGTCATTCACCACCAACTCCGCAGCCTCCTCCAATATATCCCCGGGCTTCTCCCCCTCTATCAAGATACGTTGAACGAGAAATCTGTCCAAAGGTTGCATGCGTTCTATCAAACGCCGGAGATAATCCATGAAAAGCACATCGCCCGCAGCCTCCACCCGCATACCTTTTGCAAGCACGATATCCTCGTCCAAAGGCAACATCTCCTCATTACGTTTGTTCTGAAAATAACGGGAAGCAATAATGGTGATATAAGAGTTCAGCGAACAAGTGAAACGAAATATCCTCAACCTGTGCCAATCATCTGCGGAGAGAAACTCGTAGAACTCCCCTATCAACTCCTCCGGCGTCTGCCGACCGTGGCAGAAATACTGCCCTATGTAGCACAACGCACCGCGACACCGCACAAAGAAAAACTCCTTTATCGTGTCCTCGTCATTTGCAATCAACTTATCGACAATCTCCCTGTCTGTTTTGGAAACCATACCTTTCATATTTTATAACCTCCCGAACCTCCTACACATCAATTTCTCAAATCACTCTCAAAACACCTGCAAAGGTAAAGGAAAAAAACGATTTCAACCTAATTATATCCCGCCAAACTATTTGAGAAAACAGAAAAAGTCAAACCATTATTTGCTTTCCGTTTTCAGATGAAACTTTTCGACAACCCTGCATTCCGTATCGATCACTCCCCAAAGCCTTATATCCTTCTCATCGGTGGTCTTTCCGTTTTTTTTGATTAAACCACTTTGAATGCTTTATCCTGACTTTACTCAGCGGACAGCACCGCATTCAAATAAACCGTCTAAACATCACCCGTCTTCTTTATATCTTTACCCTTATTACCTTTGCAATAAAAGTTCGACATCCAAGTTCCGAAATCTTTTGACGCAGAAAAGAAAACAGGAGCTTACATGAAGCTCCTGTTGTTTCGGTTCTTTGGAAAACCTTATTCGATTAGAAGTGGTAACCAACAGTCAAAGTCATCATTGAGATAGACAGGTCTTTCCATTTGAAATTTTCTTTGTCGCTATCATGCTCAGTATCTCCCTCACTGTCTTTATAGTCGTATTTCCCCGATACTTTGCCCTTTACTTTGGCTGTTCCGAGATTGTACCAATGCAAACCAATGCTTATTTTATCGAAAGTAATTCCTGCACCAAATCGATAAGCAAAAGCTATGGCATTATCATACTTATATATTAACTCATAAGTGTCTGTGAAATCATAATATACAGTAGTGTAACCATTATTGTACCATCCAGTGCCTTCTCTTTCACGGAGTATCTTGGCATTGGTGAATAATCTCATGTTTATACCTGCCGCAAACTCACCGAAGATATTGATTTTATCGTTTAAGTTGAAGGAGTAATTCAAGCCTGCCATCAAAGGCACGTTCAAATACTTCGGCATGCTTACTTCGTAGTCATAATCATAACTTAAACCATCTCCACTGCCTTTTCCAGAATCGAACTCATCATCGAACCAATCTTTTGCATCACCGTTCAGAGGATTATACATCAATTCCGCACCTACCAAGAAGCGGAGATTGGCTACCTGAGATATAGGAAACTGGTACTTGAAGCCTACACCGAAACCGGCTCCTGCCGAACCGGTTTTGGAACTACCGTTAACTAATGCACACACTTTATCGTTGTCTTCAAATTCCGCAAACTTTCCATTGGGAAATACGCCGCTAAGGTGCAACGAGAAACCATCTTTTTGGGCTAATGTTTTGCCGCCTGAAATCAATAATGTGGCTAAAATAAGCCGAGTAATAATTGTCTTCATCTTTTGAATTTGTTTTTTCTTTTGCCCAAGTCCCCAAGGCGATACATTTTTCTGTTTTTTTTCTCTGACTTGCGGGCATAAAAAACGTGGGACTTTTTTCTTACTGTAATGTGAGGTCTTCGACTACCTAATCTACCAAATAAGTAAAGCCCACGAAATTCATCGCGAGCGTTTACTGCCTTACTTTCGGTAGATTTTGCGAAAGGTCGAAGTTTCACATTACCAAGATAAGCAAAAACGCTTTTATATGTCATTAAATTCGCAATACGTTTTCTGATTTATTCTTTGTCTCCTTGCTTTACCCCCTTTTTACTTGGTTAATAAACTTTTGTCTGTTTTATTCATGTTATGTAGTGCAAAGATAAAGATTTTTCGAACAATAGCAAAATTATCGGCAGAATATTTCGCCCTCACCTCGCAGGCTTAACAAACCAGCTATGCCCTACTCGAAATTTCTGTGCATTTGTAACAGTTTTTCCGAGTAGAAACGAGTGAAAACGAAATCCATAATCTGCGAAATCGTAAGTAACAGGGTGTGGGGTTCGCTTTTGTTATCTGATTAACGAAAAGCACAATAAATTATCTTTGTTTAGTTAACAGGAAAGCAGGAAAGCAAAATGAGCAATTCGGTGAAAATTTTCCGTGTTTTGAAGTGATTTTCTGCCAAAACAGCGTCTTCTGAATGGCAAAACCAAATTCAATGGAAAAAAGACAGCGTTTTTTCTGAAGAAAACGAAGTCTTTTGACTCGAAAGACTTCGTTTTAGCATTGCTAACTCTTCGTTTTCTTGAAAAAAGACGGCGTTTTCTTACCGTCAAAACGCCGTCTTTTTCCGGTCGGTCTTCGATACGCTTGCAAGACATTGAAATACAACTCTTTGCCAAACCATTGAATACTCGAAAAATTTCGAGTAAATTCCCTCCGGCGGAAAATTCGCAAGCTATGAAGTTAAAGGAATTGAAAATCGTTAATCCGCAATACTTGTGGAGAGGTTGAAATGATAAAGAATGTAAAGAAAATTTTCGAGTGGAGAACGTCTCATTCAGTGAATTCGAAGCTGCGTTTTCAAATTCGGATAACACGGATTGAAAGGATACTCTCTATTTTTTCTGTTTTTCGTGATGTAGATTGCAAAAAAATCATACCTTTGCAAAATAAACTATATAATAAAAATAATAAATATGAAAGAAAAATGCAAACAAGGAAAAATCTACTACAACATCTCTTCCGAAAATACGGTTGAAGTAACGTGTTGTAATAGTGGCTCCGGTGAGGAGAATTATGTGAGTGGCAATGTCATACCGTCAATTGTAATCTACAACGGCACGACGTATAGAGTTACTTCCATAGGAAATAGTGCGTTTGAGAATTGCAGCGGTTTGACTTCGGTAACCATACCGACCGGCGTTACTTCCATCGGAAAGAGGGCGTTTTGGGATTGCAGCAGTTTGACATCGGTAACCATACCGAACAGCGTTATTTCCATCGGAAAGTATGCGTTTTTGGGTTGTAGCAAATTGAAATCGGTAACCATACCGAACAGTGTTACTTCCATAAGAGAGTACGCGTTTAGTGGTTGCAGCGGCTTGAAATCGGTAACCATACCGAACAGTGTTACTTCCATAAGAGAGTATGCGTTTAGTGGTTGCAGCGGCTTGGATTCGGTAATCATACCGAACAGCGTTACTTCCATCGGAAATAGTGCGTTTGAGTATTGCAGCGGTTTGAATTCGGTAATCATTGGCAACAGTGTTACTTCCATCGGAAGTTTTGCGTTTGCCTATTGCAGCGGTTTGACATCGGTAAGCATACCGAACAGTGTTACTTCCATCGGAAAGGGTGCGTTTTGGGATTGCAACCGTTTGACTTCGGTTAGATGTTTGTCATCGGTGCCGCCTTCAATCGGTTCTTCATCATTCTCAAGTATTTCTTCGACTTGCACTTTGACAGTGCCTTGCGGAAGTATCGGTGCTTATACAGGAAGTGATTGGAATGAATACTTTGCAGGACGCATTTCAGAGGAGTAGATTTTAGAATTTAATGTTTCGGCAAATGATGCAACCTTTGGCAGCGTTGCCATAAGCACGGGAGAGAGTTGCAATGAGAAAATCATGACTGCCACTTCTGAATCGTGTTATCGCTTTGTTGCATGGAATGATGGTAATACGAATAACCCTCGCACCATTAGGGTAACGCAAGATACGACATTGATAGCGAACTTCGAAAGAGCTGTTTATACTCAAGCAATAAGCCATGTCATCTGCGAGGGAACTACTTATACCGAGAACGGTTTCAACGTTAGCGAGGCAGGTACTTATACGCAGAACTTGCAAACCATTGACGGTTGCGATAGTATCGTAACTTTGACTTTGATAGTCAACCCTACGTACAACATCACGATAGACGCAAGCATAAACGAGGGTGAGACGTATGAGGAGAACGGTTTCAGCGAAAGCGAAGCGGGAACATACGTTCATACACTTCAAGCAGAAAATGGTTGCGACAGCGTGATAACGCTCAACCTGACAGTGAACTCGTCATTGACCGATGTTGTTGCGAATACAATCGAGGTTTCGTTGTATCCTAATCCTGCAAATGCTTATACAACGTTGAAAGTCGAGGGCTTGAAAGAAGAGACTCCGATATATTTGTTCGACATTCAAGGTCGCAAACTCAAAGAGTACAGCATGAAAGCCGGTCAGGAGACATTGCGAATAGATTTCGGCGACTTGCCAAAAGGTCTTTATACCATCATGCTCGGCAACACGACGAATAAGTTGATAGTGGAGTAAGCAGTAAGCAAGAATACTGCAAAAGCAGCGAAGCCGCAGGCAATATGCTTGCGGCTTCATTGTTATTGCCTAAGTTCAACTCATATAGTGAGTGGAAAAAGCCAAAATAAAAACTTAAACAAGAGAGTGAAATTTCCTTTCCTGTTAGAGTCTGAAAAATGACCATCTTTGAATTCGATACAGTAATCGGCAAGAAGCATAAGAAAGCAATTCTCACCATAAATGACAGAGCAACCGATATATGTCGGTTATCCTTATTTGAAAGAAAGGAGACAAAGACATCGACAAGAGCTGTGATAGAGAAACTGAAACCAAATGAACCAAGGGAAAACTCGGTTTTCCAACTCCTCTTGAATATTTTTTCGCTAACTTTGCAACCATTACAAATGGTCTAACCGATAAGTTGCATTTGTGAGTGGAATTCAGCAGATTATATGAAGCGGATATGAAAAGAGAGAAAATTTTTGTACTGTGTTTGCTTACTGCATTTTGTTGCTCAGGCATTTATGCACAGAAAGAAGAAAACGATTTCAAACTCGGTGCCGAAAGAATGGAAAAATATCTGCCATTATTGGAAGGTAAGAAAGTCGGTATCGTGGCAAACCAGACCTCTGTGGTGAGAAATTCCGAGGGAGCGTATGTGCATTTGTTGGATACGCTTTTGGCAAGAGGTGTGAATGTGGTTTGTGTGTTTTCTCCGGAGCATGGTTTCAGGGGAAATGCGGAAGCGGGTGCGAGTGTGAAGAGCGGAAAGGATTTGAAGACGGGTGTGAATGTGATTTCGCTTTACGGCAAGAACAAAAAGCCTTCAAAGGAGCAGGTTGGGTTGTGCGACATCGTGCTTTTCGACTTGCAGGACGTGGGGTGCAGGTTCTATACATATATATCTACGTTGCATTACGTCATGGAGGCTTGTTGCGAGAACAACAGACCCGTTATCGTTCTCGACCGCCCAAATCCAAATGATTTTGTCGATGGTCCGGTTTTGCAATCGGAATACAAATCGTTCGTAGGCATGCATTGCGTTCCTATTGTGTATGGTTTGACAATAGGGGAATATGCTTTGATGATAAACGGTGAGGGGTGGTTGAAAGGGAAGTGTCATTGCGATTTGACTTTGGTGCCTTTACAGGCTTGGTTTCACGATATGGAAGAGGTATATAGGTTGCCTGTGGCTCCGAGTCCGAACCTGCCGACGGCAAAGGCTGTTGCTCTTTACCCCTCTCTTTGTCTCTTTGAGGGTACAACGGTAAGCGTAGGACGGGGAACGAACAGACCTTTTGAAATCATAGGCTTTCCGAACTACGAGGATACGGCTTTCTGCTTTATTCCTCGCTCGATAAAGGGTGTAAGCGAAAACCCGCCGTACAAAAACGAGAAATGTTACGGCAGAGAGAACCTTGAAATAAAAGAACGGCAACTGAACCTTTCGTTTCTGACGGATATGTATTCGCATTGCAAGAACAAGGATAAATTCTTCAACGCTTTTTTCGATAAATTGGCAGGAACGAACGAGCTGAAAGAACAGATAAAGGCCCGCATTGGCGAGGAAGAAATACGAAAGACTTGGAGCAAAGGCTTGGACGAATACGAGAAAATCAGAGAGAAGTACGTGGTTTACAAAAGAAATTGATTATCTTTGCAGGACGAAACAGCCGTATGGCAAGAGTGAATTTGTAGGATATATGTTTGAAAATCTATCAGAAAAGTTCGATAAAGCCTTTAAGGTAATCAAGGGTAAAGGAAAGATAAACGAGATAAACATAGCCGAATCGTTGAAGGAGGTTCGCAAGGCTTTAATAGATGCGGACGTAAGCTACTCCATAGCGAAGGAGTTCTGTGCGACGGTAAAAGAAAAGGCTTTGGGCAGGAATGTCCTTACTGCTCTCGAACCCGGACAGTTGATGGTCAAAATCGTGAAGGACGAGCTTACGGAACTGATGGGTGGCGAGAGTCAGGGGATAAACCTTAACGGTAAGCCGGCTGTTATTCTTATTGCAGGTTTGCAAGGTAGCGGTAAGACGACTTTCTCTGCCAAACTTGCGAATTTTCTGAAAACGAAAAAGAACAAGAAGGTGCTTCTTGTCGCAGGGGACGTTTACAGACCTGCCGCAATAGAGCAGTTGAAGGTTTTGGGTGAACAAATCGGCACGGAGGTTTATACGGAAGAGGAATCGAAAGACCCTGTCCGCATTGCTCAAAACGCCATTGCTCTTGCAAAGTCAAAGAACATGGATGTCGTTATTGTCGATACTGCCGGACGTTTGGCTGTTGACGAACAGATGATGACGGAAATTTACAATGTAAAGCAGGCAATCAATCCGAGCGAAACATTGTTCGTTGTCGATTCCATGACCGGTCAGGACGCAGTAAACACAGCCAAGGCGTTCAATGAAAAGATAGATTACGACGGAGTCGTTCTTACGAAACTCGATGGCGACACAAGAGGCGGTGCTGCCTTGACGATAAAACACGTCGTCAACAAACCGATAAAGTTCGTCGGTCTCGGCGAGAAGATGGCAGACTTGGATGTTTTCCACCCCGACCGTATGGCTTCCCGTATCCTCGGCATGGGAGACATCGTTTCCTTGGTCGAAAAGGCACAAGCGGAATACGATGAAGAGCAGGCACGACGACTTACCAAGAAAATAAAGTCCAACGAGTTCGATTTCGATGATTTCATTTCGCAGATTGCCCAAATAAAAAAGATGGGTAATTTGAAAGATTTGGTGGGCATGATACCGGGGCTCGGTAAGATGATGAAAGATGTGGAAATAGACAACGACGCTTTCAAATATATCGAAGCCATGATAGGTTCCATGACGCCATACGAAAGAAAGAACCCTGCGAAGATAGACACTTCGCGTCGTCGCCGCATAGCCAGAGGAAGCGGCACCACGATAGAAGAAGTCAACCGCCTGATGAAGCAGTTTGAAGAGACACGCAAGATGATGAAAATGATGAGCGGCGGTAAGTTCAATGGTATGAGAAACATTAGAAGGAGGTAAAATAAGGATATGGAAAATAATTCAAAACCTGTTTTGATTGATGGCAGGATTATTGCCAAAACAATCAAAGAAGAAATCAAACAAGAGGTTCAAAACATACTTACCGAAGGTAAAAGACCTCCGCATTTGGTTGCCGTGATAGTCGGAGAAGACGGAGCAAGTCTCTCCTACGTTGCAAGCAAAGAGAAACAATCCAAGGAAGTGGGCTTCACTTCATCTGTTTACCGTTTTCCGGAGACAATAAGCGAAAAACAGTTGTTGGAAACCCTCGACTTTCTCAACAAAGACCCCGAAGTAGATGGCTATATCGTCCAACTGCCGTTGCCAAAGCACATAAACGAAAGGAAAGTACTCGAAGCCATTGCCCCAAGCAAGGATGTGGACGGCTTTCACCCCTCGAACGGTGGTCGTATGATGCTCGGCATGCCTACTTACATACCTGCGACACCATACGGAATAAAACAATTATTGGAACGCAGCGAAATCGAAACCGAGGGAAAGCATTGCGTTGTTCTCGGAAGAAGCAATATCGTCGGCACCCCCATGGCAATCCTGATGAGCCGCAACTCGAAGAAAGCAAATTGTACCGTAACTCTTTGCCATTCCAAGACCAAAAACATAAAGGAAATCTGTCGCAGTGCAGACATTCTCATCGTTGCAATAGGCAAGCCGGAGTTCGTAACAGCCGACATGGTCAAAGACGGAGCCGTTGTGATAGATGTGGGTATTCACAGAGTGGAAGCCGATAATGAAAAAGGTTACAAAATCATCGGAGACGTGAAATTCGACGAAGTGGCACCGAAATGCAAAGCCATCACCCCTGTTCCGGGAGGCGTGGGACCGATGACGATAGTTTCATTGTTGGACAACACGATGAAAGCGTACAAACACGAGATTTACGAAGCCGAATAAAACAATCCTTTAATATGAAACAAGGCGTGAACCAACCCTTCACGCCTTTTATTGTTACCTATGAACAAAACAAACGAAGCTCTTCACAAAGCTGGCGAACTGTTACCCGTTGCAGAAACCTTTTATTCCCTTCAAGGCGAAGGATACAATACCGGCAAACCGGCTTTTTTCATAAGATTGAGCGGTTGCAACGTACACTGCCCTTTTTGCGACAGCAAAAAGACGTGGAACATGGAAGCTGCCGAGTGGTTGACCATTGCGGAGTTGACCGAAAAAGTAAAAGAAAGCGGAGCCGAAAACATAGTGATAACAGGAGGAGAACCGCTCATGCACAACCTTACCCCACTTTGCCAAGCCCTGCATTCCGCAGGTCGTAAACTCTGGCTCGAAACCTCCGCAAGCCTGCCTTTCAGCGGGAAATGGGATTGGGTTTGTATATCCCCGAAGAAAAGCCTTCCGCCACTCGAAGCGAACCTCGCCTTTGCCGATGAACTTAAAATAGTCATCAGTACCGCCGAAGACCTGAACGAACTTCACGAATACGAACAAGCCGTACCAGAACATACACAACTTTATCTGCAAGCCGAATGGGATAAACGCCGAGAACTTACCCCAATCATCATTTCCCATATCAAAGAACATCAAAATTGGAGGCTGAGCCTGCAAACGCACAAATGGCTTGACATAGAATAAACACCGGAATTGTTGTTTTTTTCATTGAAAGGCCGTTCGATATGTTTTATTTGCATACCTTTGCAAGCGTATTTTAACTTCATGAGAAACAAAACGACAAACGAATGAAACAATACATCGGAACACTCAACAAAACATGGCTTGCAATACTCCTTGCAACCGTGCTTTTTGCCTGCTTTCTTGCATTCACGCATCACTTCGCACATTTGGGAGCATTCTTCACAGGACGCAAAGCCGTCATCGTATCATACGGGCTTATGCTTATGATGGTCGTGTGCGTATTCGCAGCAACCAAAGGCACAAGACGCCATCTTTTGCAAATGAGAGCATGCACCATACCGCAAAAAGCAGAAAAATACAGAACACTGATTATAAAACGCCTCGTCTTCTACAACCTCGTAAACGACATGGCACTCATCGGTCTCTTCCTCTGCGGTTCGATGAATTACCTTCTTTTCAGCGGAATATCCGTACTGCTGATACTGCTTTCCAAACCGAACGAAACCAAATTGAAAATAGACCTCTCGTTAAACGAGAAAGAAATACAGGAGTTTGAACAACTAAAATTTGAAAAGACATGGAGTTTGAAATAAAACGAAAAGAGAAACTGACCAACAACATCTTCCTCATGGAAGTTGAAGCCGCATGGGTAGCCAGAGCAGCCAAACCCGGACAATTCGTCATCGTTATAATAGATGACAAGGGTGAAAGAATACCCTTGACCATCTGCGATTACGACACAAGCAAAGGCACCATAACCCTCGTATTCCAAATCGTCGGCAAATCCACCGAACGTATGGCACAACTCGGAATGGGCGACCGCTTCAAAGACATCGTCGGACCATTGGGCAAAGAATCCATGCTCGTTCACCTTTCCGACCAAGAAGCCAAGGACAGACGTATGCTCTTCGTGGCAGGCGGCGTGGGAACGGCACCGATTTATCCTCAACTGAAATGGGCAAAAGCCCACGGCATGAAAGCCGACGTCATCATCGGAACAAAAACCAAAAACACCCTGATTTTGGAAGACATGATGAAAGAATACGCCGACAACCTCTACATCTGCACCGACGACGGCAGCTACGGCATGCACGGATTGGTTACCGACGCAATCAAATACTTGGTTGAAGAAAAGAAACAACAATACGATGAAGTCGTGGCAATAGGACCCATGATAATGATGAAGTTCGTTTCCCTTCTCACCAAAGACCTCGGTTTGAAAACCACGGTCAGCCTCAACTCCCTTATGGTCGATGGTACCGGAATGTGCGGAGCATGTCGTGTAAGCATAGGTGGCAAAACCAAATTCACCTGCGTCGACGGACCGGAGTTCGATGCACACCTTGTGGACTTCGATGAAGCCATGAGAAGACAATCCATGTACAAAACCCATGAGATAGCCACCGACTCCAAAAACCATAAATGCAACCTCACAGCAGAGGTCAACCGCACCATCAAACGTCGCAGAGTACCCGTAAGGGAACAAGACCCTGTCATACGAATAAACAACTTCGACGAAGTATGCTACGGCTACACCGCAGAGGAAGCCATGGAAGAAGCAGACCGTTGTCTGCAATGCAAGAACCCGGGTTGCATAGGAGCATGCCCCGTATCCATCAATATACCTGCCTTTATCAAACAAATAAAAGAAGGAAACTTCGCACAAGCCTATAAAATCATCAGTCAATCCTCCACCCTACCCGCAGTATGCGGAAGAGTATGTCCGCAAGAAACCCAATGCGAAGGCAGCTGTATCATGGGCAAGAAAGGAGACCCCGTTGCGATAGGCAAATTGGAACGCTTCATAGCCGACTGGGCAAGAGAAGTCAAATTGAATTTCACCGAAGTCGAACCCGCCAACGGAAAGAAAGTAGCCGTTGTGGGAGCCGGTCCGAGCGGTTTGACCTGTGCAGGCGACTTGGCGAAGAAAGGCTACGACGTAACCATCTTCGAAGCTCTCCATCAATCCGGCGGAGTATTGGTATATGGAATTCCCGAATTCCGTCTGCCGAAAGACACCGTGGTGAAAGCCGAAGTGGAAAACGTAAAGAAGTTGGGAGTAAAGATAATCAACGACGTAATCATCGGACGAAGCATAACCATAGACGAACTCTTCGACAAGGAAGGCTTCTCCGCCGTTTACATCGCCTCCGGAGCTGGCTTGCCGAAATTCATGAACATACCCGGCAAGAACCTTAACGGAGTCGTATCCGCCAACGAACTGTTGACCCGTTCAAACCTCATGAAAGCATACAAGGAAGGCTATGACACACCAATCTACCACGGCAAAGTAACCATAGTGGTGGGAGGCGGCAATGTGGCAATGGACGCAGCCCGCACCGCAAGACGATTGGGAGCCGAAGTACACCTTGTCTATCGAAGAAGTAAGGCGGAAATGCCGGCAAGAGCCGAAGAAGTGGAACACGCAAAGCAGGAGGGCATAGAATTTCACTTCATGACCAACCCCGTTGAAATCATCGGAGACGAGCAAGGCTGGGTAAAAGCAGTGAAATGTATCAAAATGGAATTGGGAGCCCCTGACGCAAGCGGAAGACGCTCACCTGTCGAACTCAAAGGCAGCGAACACGAACTCCAAGCAGATTGCGTGGTCATGGCGTTGGGAACAGCACCTAACAAACTGATAACCGACACTACAGAGCACCTCGAATCCACCGAATGGGGAGGCATACTCACCGATGACAAAGCCGCAACCTCACGCGAAGGTATCTTTGCGGGAGGAGATGCCGTCATAGGAGCTGCCACCGTCATACTCGCAATGGGAGCAGGCAGAAAAGCTGCCGCCGGCATAGACGAATACTTGAAAAACAAATAAAGCCATAACAACACAAAAATACAGAACCGCTGCAACACACATTTGCAGCGGTTCTTCTTTTCAGTTCATTCGCCGAACCTTACATCTTGAACTTCTCTTATTCCATCACTCACGTTCACAACTCCAGTAACTTTTCCCCTTTCTTGAAATATTCTTTGAAATCCATAATCGGGGTATAGGTAGCATTTGGATCCATTGCTCCAAAGAACAAATACACTGCCCGCATTTCCCCTTTTTTATCGGAAGACTTATCGTCGTCATCAACAATATAGGAACACCTGAATGTTCCATTCTTATCCCAAAAATGACGATGTTTGAAAGGGTATCTCGATAAATGAAGTTCTATCCTGTCTTGTAGCAAATACAAATCCATCATTCTATCCAACGAAAAGCAATAATAACATTTGCCCTTATACTTCAAAACGATATGACATTTTTCACTAAAATCATGATTGACCCCGTCATGCTCAGGCAATCGTATATTATTCCCATCGAACACCGCTGCCTTGTAAATACCTTTGGTATCACCCGTTTCATCGCCCAGCACTATATACAAGCCGAAATCATTATTCAATTTATGTTCCACACCGTTCTCTGCAAAGTATATCTTTAAAGAATTACTCTGCTGGCTTCTTGCAGTATGTGTCGCCAACAAAACGACAACTGACAGACAAGCAAATTTGATATACGCATTCATTTCCTTGACCCTTCCTCTTTATAATTCCAATAATTTCTCGCCTTTCTTGAAATACTCTTCAAAATCTCTGATAGGTGTAAATCTTGCTTCGCTTTCCGTGGATTCATTCTTCGTAAAGAGTATCACAGACACCTCCCCTATTATACTTTCATCGGAGAAGTATTCATCATACCGATAGAATTTACTCTCCATTATATTTTCCAAATGTTTGCCATATTCCCACGTCCAAAAAAGGAATTTGTAGAAAGGCTTCTCCTGCAAATGAATAACGAGCGTAGATATATCATAAATATCCTTCGTGCGGAATGTGGCACAATAATACACTTTGCCTTTATATCGAAAAAGTATCGAACAATCTTTGTATGCATCTTTCGAGTATATTCCCGATGGTAATACTATCTGGTTTTTCATGAATACATTAGGTTTGTATATCACCTTGCTTTGATCTTCGTACTCATAGACAAAATATATTTCGAAATCATTGTTCAGCACCTGTTGCTTCCCATTATTCCAAAACTGAACATCCACATTAAATTGAGCCATCGCAATCGATGAACCGACAACCATACTCATTAACAATGCAATAAACTTTCTCATATTCTATTCTATTTTGGCATTAGCTTTTATATCTTTGAATTTTTCCATACACCTGCCGAACGTCTCCTTCATACCCTGATATTGTTGCTCGAACAGTTTATCATATTCATCTCCTGTAATCGGCTTTATCCTGTCGTTTATGTCATCTTCCGTTCTGCCTGTAAACCCGCCGCCCAACTTGCTGCACACCCTTCTATCTCCTTCGAAGTAATGTTTAGTGTAGCCTTTGCCGTTCAGGGTGATAAGGCTGTTAATTATACTACTGTCTATATTTAGATAATTGTGCATCTCTCTGCCAAATTTCCGATTTTACATCAGCGTCAATATAACCATACTTAACCACAGAAGAGTCTTTACAACCATCTTCGAAATAATAAAATGGTATCTGCCATCGAAATAATTGAGCCACGATGGCCACTGATAAATATAACGAATCGTGTATAGAGGTTTTATCTGTTGATTTTACTTTCCTATCACATAGATTGAAATTCATTTCATGATTCTCATGAAAATAATACGAAAGAAACATCTTCTTATCCTTACACAAAAATTCAAACACAGGATCTGTGTATTCAATGTCACAAAACCAATTATATATATCTTTATTCTTTTCAGTCTCCGTACTTCCTCTCGGGGGAAGATGAATTATTACTTCTCCATTTAATATGCGCTTTACATACGATATATATTCCTCATTGTTCTGAAATCTAATACCTTTTTTCAATAGATAGAGTTCCAAATTATCATCGTATATCATTATTTCTTTTCTTACTTCTCCATACATCACAGGTATAATCAATGCATAATCATAATAAGTACAATCCCTACACCTACAATGATAATTAGTAAGTTCTTCTATAAATTCATCGTTTTTATTCGTTGAATCTACTTGTGCGAATAGTGATATGGACATAAACAATATCACCGAGGTGAGATAAATTCTTTGCATTTTATTCTTGGCTTGAAAAATACTTTTTGTGATTTTCTTTTGTTCCTTTGTTCCTTAGGTAAATATCCGGAAATATCTCCCTATATTTTTGTCAAGAAGAAATATTATCACAATGGCTAAAACTATCCGAGTTGCTTTCATTATGGCTTTTCTTATTGTTACACTCTGCAAAGTAAGGTGAATTTGTTGAAACCTCCAAATTTTCTTTTGTTTTTCTCTTTCAATGTATGTAAATCGGCAATGGGCTTTCTTCTCGTTCCACATCGTCAAATTGTTGAATTTACGTGTTTGTGTTCTTGTTTCCTTAATTGCGATGTAAGAAAGTAAAGTCGTGTGATTTGAGGGGTTTCTTTCGTGTTTCGGGGTGCTTTCTTCCCAAAATGTTGCTTCCTGTATATCGAAATCGGGTCTCTCTCCAAAAAGTCGGCGTTTCTTTCCCAAAAGACGAAGTCTTTTATCTCGTAAAACGAAGTCTTTGCACCACAACTCTTCGTTTTTTCGGGAAAATACGGCGTTTTATTTTCTTCAATCGTCAAGATTTTTGCAAGTACTTGGAAAGTAATTATTTATCATTACCGCTTATTCTCGCAAAATTTTCAGAGTGGACGTTCTTCGTTGGTTTCAGGTCCTGCCTTGGAGTTAGTGAAACTGAAAATCGTTAATTGAAACCTCCGCAAAAGTCCTCAAATGGTAAAAAATGTGAAAAGCGAAATACCAAACCGAAAAAGGAAAGAATGATAAGGTGGAAAAGAGCATGTAAATGAAGAAAAAGAGGGAGATTATGTCCTCACCGATGTCGCAATCGGCATAGTCTCATGTTTCATTCATTGCTATAAAAAATGAAATAGAACGAGAGGTCAACTTATCCATGGCAGTGAGGTCGCCAAACGATATAGCAAATACGTATGCTGCAATCGAAAATTGGCGATAGGTTGTATAAACCACAATTCGATGCACATAACCAACTTAAAAGAGTAGAAAAAGCAAAAGAGGGATAGAAACGTATAACGCTTTTCGCTTTTTCGACTTACTTGCATTCGGAAGATTGATTTGCCCGCAGCATTCTATTCCGTCGAAAGAAGGAAGACCTACGGTAAAAAGGAAACCGGCATCGAAATCATGACGATTGTCGATACCGGTTTTACTTTTGAAATACTAATTTTCGAGAAAGCCTACTTGCTCAAAGGAATAAAAGCCAACTTGAAGCCTACTCCGTGTTGATTTACGATATCGACATTAGGGTCTTTTCTCAAATATTTTCTCAATTTGGTGATGTAAACGTCCATGCTTCGAGCATTGAAATACGTATCGTTTCTCCAAATTTTCTGCAAGATGGTGCTTCTGTCAACAACTTGGTTAGGTGTCAAACAGAATATTCTCAACAATTCCGCTTCCTTGGAAGTAAGTTTAAGGTTTTCCTTTTCTCCCGTTTGAGGATTTGTGTAGGTCATCATCTGACGGTTGTAGTCGAACAAGAAGTTGGAAATCTCGAAAATATTCTCGTCATCGGAACTTACTCTTGTACGTCTCGTGATAACGTTTATTCTCATCAAGAGTTCGTCCATCGAGAACGGTTTGGTAAGGTAATCGTCCGCACCCAAAGCAAAGCCGTTGAGTTTGTCTTGTTCCTGATTCTTTGCGGTAAGGAAGATTATCGGAACATTCTTCTTTATCTTCTTGATTTCGATTGCGGCGGCAAATCCGTCCTTTACGGGCATCATCACATCGAGAATACACATAGTGTATGTGTTATTCAAGAATAAGTCAACCGCTGCTGCACCGTCTTTCGCCAAAGTACAGGAAAAACCTTTTTGTTCCAAATAAGCTTTCAAAAGAGGACCCAAATTGATGTCGTCTTCTGCCAATAAAATTTTTGCTTGCATCATATCGATTCTGTTTTATTGTGTTTCTGTGCCTTTAACAAAAGAGCCTCGGAAAGGTTTAATTAACCACGAAGCTCTTTACTGTTTTTCTGATTTCATTTTACTAATCTGAACAACTTGTTCCAACGAATTTTGCCCAAGCCTGTTTTGTCTTTGTTGATTGAAAGCCATACAAATGAGGCTTTTCCGACGATATGGTCTTCCGGAACGAAGCCCCAATAACGGCTATCCGCCGAATTATGTCTGTTATCGCCCATCATCCAATAGTAATCCATCTTGAAGGTGTATTGTCTTGCGAGTTTGCCATTGATATAGTAGTTTATGCCGCGACGTTCCAGCTTGTTGTTTTCAAAAATCGTTATCGCTCTTTCATAAAACGCCAAGTTCTCTTCGTTCAAGGTGATTGTCATGCCTTTTTTCGGTATTTTGACAGGCCCGTAGAAATCGACGTTCCAACGATACTTATCGACGAATGGGAAGAGATTGCCATCGGCAAAGCCTTTCATCGTGGTAACTCTCTCCACAGCCTCCACGTATGGCAGTTTTTTCAAATCCTCTATTATTTCCGCCGACAAAGGAAGCGTGGCATGGGTAACCGCTTTTGCAACCGTGGCACTGTCTATGCCCATTCGCAAGAAGAAATCATTCTTGTCGTACACCTGCAAATCCGGGTGAAAGAAAACCCTGCACGGAATCTTGACCGCATTATCCACAATCTCGGAATAGTTATACCCGTCTTTGTTCAACGGCAACACCTCTATACCGTAAGGATTTTTTTCCAACTCTCCGATTTGCTGTTTGTTCAAATCGATGTAGCAATAAGAGTACATCATAGCCATGTCCTCCTTGGATACGCCTATGTTCACAAGTTCCTTTTCATTCAAGGCATTATTGTTCGTCGTGATTATCTTGTACGTCAACTCGAAGTCCCGAGGGCTTTCAATCTGCTTGGAATCTATATAAACGATGCCGTTTTCCAACATGATGGTCTCCCCCGGCAAGCCTATACATCTTTTCACGAAGTTCTCTCTTTTGTCCACCGGTCTGGCAATTATGTCTCCAAATCTGTTCTTGTCCGACCATACGGCATCTCTTCCCACCTGTCTGACCAAGGAATAGTAACTTACATTACTCTGAAAGGCTGTCGATAACGTATCTCCGTCGGGATAGTTGAACACCACGGCATCTCCCCTCTGCACCTTGCCGAAACCCGGCAATCTGTGGTAGCCGAGCTGAATCCAATCCACGTATGACTTTATTCCGAGCAAAGGAACGGTGTGATGCACCAAAGGAACCGCCAACGGAGTGTTCGGTATCCTCGGACCGTACGCCATTTTGGATACGAACAAATAATCTCCCACCAAGAGCGATTTCTCCATGGACGAGGTGGGAATGGTATAAGCCTCGAAGAAAAACGTTCTTATCACGGTTGCCGCAACGATAGCGAACAATATGGCATCTGCCCAATCTCTCGCAACGGAGATTTTGTACTCCGGCAAATCCTTCGGGTGAGTGTATTCCTCCTTCTTCGCAAATCCCAAAAGCGGAAGAAAGACGAAAGGAAAGATAATGGACAAGAGTTGATACCAAAGATTGTTCTTTTTGAAACATTTGTCCGTCTCTACTATCATCAGCATTATCACGAACACGTTCAGAAAAGGAATAAGGCAATAGATGAACCACCAAAACTTCTTATCGATGATTTTAACCCAATACCACACATTCACGAACGGTATCAGCACATACCAACTCTTCACTCCTGCTTTTCGGAATATCTTCCACAGTCCTGCAACGCTCAAAACGAACCCAGCCAAAATCAATACCAAATATATATCCATGCTCTTTTTGTTTTTTGATTACAATAATAATTCACGCCTTTCAACGTTCCTCTCTTGTTATTTATTGTTTGACGTTATGAAAAGACTGAATTTGATTTTTTTCCTGCTTGCAGCCGTTACCATGCTTGCACAGAACAACGACAAAGACAAATTGAAAACAGCTAATACAAAGTTGCTTCAAACCATCAACATGATCGACTACTTCTATGTGGACAATCCGGACATGGATAAGCTGTCGGAAAAAGGCATAGAAGCCATTTTGAAAGAATTGGACCCTCACAGCGTTTTCATCAACAAGGACGAAGTGGCAAAGATGAACGAACCCTTGGTAGGCAACTTCGACGGAATAGGCGTCAGCTTCCAATTCATGAACGATACCATACATGTGGTCGAAGTAATCAACGGAGGACCTTCCGAAAAAGTGGGAGTGCTTGCCGGAGACAAGATTGTGAAAGTCGATAACCTCGCAGCAACGGGAGACACCATAAAGAACGATTGGGTTTTCAAACATCTGCGTGGCAAAAAAGGCACGAAGGTGAACATATCCGTCATTCGCGGGGACAGGAAAGAGCCGATAGTGTTCACCATAGTAAGGGACAAAATTCCAATCAACAGCATCGACACATGGTTCATGATAGATAAAGAAACAGGATACGTAAGGCTCAACCGCTTTGCCCAAAGTTCGAGCAAGGAACTCACGGATGCTTTAACCGACTTGCAAAAAGAGGGAATGAAGAGCCTTATTCTCGATTTGAGAGGCAACGGCGGCGGATACCTTAACACAGCTTTCGAAATATGCGACCAATTCCTCAGCGACGATAAGTTGATTGTCTATACCAAAGGCACGAAGTCTCCGCGTCAGGAACTGAGAGCCGAGAAGAAAGGCATATTCGAGAAAGGGCGGTTGGTCATCATGGTCGATGAAGGTTCCGCATCGGCTTCCGAAATCCTCTCCGGAGCCGTTCAGGACTGGGACAGAGGTGTCATAGTCGGCAGAAGAACATTCGGAAAAGGTTTGGTGCAAAGACCATTCGACCTTTACGACAAGTCTCAAATCCGTCTGACAACCTCACGCTACTACACACCGAGCGGAAGGTGCATACAAAAGCCGTACGATGACGGAGTGGAAGAATACCAAAAGGATTACTACAAACGCTACTCCCATGGCGAATTGCTTTCAGCCGATTCCGTTCACTTCCCCGACTCTTTGCGTTTCTACACTGCCGGCAAGAGAGTGGTCTATGGCGGAGGCGGCATAATGCCCGATGTTTTCGTGCCGATAGATACCAACAGGGCTTCCGACTATCTCATCAACCTCCGTTCCAAAGGGCTCTTCAACAACTACGCTCTCAAATGGGTCGAAGAAAATCGGGAATCCTTCCTCAAAAAAGCCCCCGAATACAAGGACTTCTCCGAGGAATACGAGAAGATGAACGTATTGGCGGACTTCGAGAAGTACGCCGAACAAGAGGGCGTAAGCAAACGACAAATCAAAAAGGAGTGGGTGAACCAAATAGTCCTCGACTACTTGAAGAAAGAAACCGAGGACACGACCGCAAGCAAATACGGCAGCTACTCCGATTACGCAAAAGCCCTCACAAGCGAGGATAAAATGATTGCGGAAATCATGAAGAAAGCCGAAATCGAAGATGGTAAGTTGCAAAAAGCCAACAAAGAATCCGAGAAGTACATAGCCTCGAGTCTGAAGGCTCTCATCGCCCGCAACCTCTACGGAGTGAAGTACTACTACATGACGATATTCGAGAACGATAGGGAACTGCAAGAGGCAATCGACGTTTTGAAAGACACAAAACGCTACGACAAAATACTCAAAGCAAAATAGAATTTCATGAAACGGCGAAAGAAAAAAATCTTCCGCCGTTTTAATTTACCGAAACGCCGCCTCTACGGCAGAAGAAAGAAAGAGGAACGCCTGACGACGCTCCTCTTTCTTTCTAAACACCGAACTATGTTATTTCATTCCGTTTGCCGCCTTGACGAACGACACGAACAGCGGACTCGGTTCCTCCACAGTGGAACGGTATTCAGGGTGATACTGAACCCCTATGAAGTACGGATGGGACGGAATTTCGACGACCTCCACCAAATCGCTGTCCGGATTGAAACCCGTCGCAATCATACCCGCCTGCTCGAAGTCCTTCAAGTATGCACTGTTGAATTCGTATCTGTGGCGGTGCCTCTCGCTGATAAGCTCTCTTTGGTATGCCGCATAAATCCTTGAACCTGCTTTCAGTTTGCAAGGATAGGCTCCCAACCTCATGGTGCCTCCCATGTTCGTAATCTGCTTCTGCTCCTCCATCATGTCGATTACGGGGTGGGTAGTCGAAGCCATCATCTCCACCGAGTTCGCATCCTTGAAACCTATGACGTTTCTCGCAAACTCGATTACCGCACACTGCATGCCGAGACAAATGCCGAGGAAAGGAATACCCTTTTCACGAGCATAACGCACTGCCATGATTTTACCCTCTATGCCTCGCGAACCGAAACCCGGTGCAACCAAAATACCGTTCAAGCCGCCGAGGTACTCATCAATCTTTTCGGGTTCGTCTTCCAGCTTTTCGGAATGCACCCACCTTATTTTGACCCTGCACTGCGTTGCAGCAGCCGCATGAATGAACGCTTCCGAAATGGATTTGTACGCATCCTTCAACTCCACGTACTTTCCCACCAAACCTATGTTCACCTCGCTCAACGGGTTTTTCAAACGGTAAAGGAAAGACCTCCATTTCTCCAAATCCGGCTCACCTTTGGCACTTATGCCCAGTTTTTTCAAAACCTGAATGTCCAACCCCTCTTTCAGCATGTTGAAAGGCACTTCGTAAATCGTCGGAGCGTCGATGGATTGTATCACGGAAGCTCTGTCGATGTTGCAGAACAAGGAAATCTTATCCCTTACGCTCTCAGTCAATTCATGTTCCGTTCTGCATACTATTATATCCGGTTGCACACCCTGCTGCAAGAGGTCTTTCACGGAATGTTGCGTAGGCTTGGTCTTCAATTCCCCCGCAGCCGCAAGGTAAGGCACGTAGGTCAAGTGAACGACAATAGCATTACCCTCCAATTCCCATTTCAGCTGTCTTATACTCTCCACGAAAGGAAGCGACTCTATATCGCCCACCGTGCCGCCTATTTCCGTTATCACGAAATCATACCTTCCCTCCTGCCCCAACAACTTTATTCTTCTTTTGATTTCGTCCGTAATATGAGGAATTACCTGCACCGTACCGCCGAGATAATCGCCCCTACGCTCTTTCTCTATCACGGATTGGTAGATACGACCCGTCGTAACATTGTTCGCCTGAGACGTTCTCACGTTCGTGAACCTCTCATAGTGTCCCAAATCGAGGTCTGTCTCCGCACCGTCCTCCGTAACGTAGCACTCGCCATGTTCATACGGGTTAAGCGTACCCGGATCTATGTTTATATAAGGATCCAACTTCTGAATGGTTACCGAATAGCCCCTTGATTTAAGAAGAACCGCCAAGGAAGAAGAAATGATACCCTTACCCAATGAAGAGGTAACGCCTCCCGTGACGAATATGTACTTTGTGTTAAGCATAAAACCCATGTTTTAGTAGAAAAACTAACCTATACGGTTTGCAAAGGTAGTCAAAAAAAACGTTGTGAAGCCCTTTCCGTCCCATAATCTTTCCATCTGAACACCGGCAAAAGCCGCCATACCGACCTTATCGCACTTATGCAAGCCCACCTGCCCGACAAGCACTTGTCGAAACGCCCTTTCTGTAAATCGAAACGGCGTAAGAATTTACCGAAACGCCCTAAGAATTCCACCGAACGGCAATTCGACAAAGGGAACTATAACTCCACCACGGGGACGGACTGCCAGTCGATGAGCTTTTCGGCGGTGGTTATGTCCGTGAAAGTGTATTCCGTCAACCAATGTCGCAATTTCTTTTCCGCTCCTTGCAAACCGACGTAGGATTTGAACTTTCTTGCCGGCGAAATGTTGCCTACAACGGGCTGTGCGGCATCGAAATCCCGTGGGTGTACGTAGGTCAGAAGGTAATCCTTGTTGCGTTCGGAGAAATGCCGTATCAATCCGTATGGAAGCAGACGGAAATAACCTCCTCCGAGGAAGCCGAAGCCTTTTCCGAGGAATGAAATCGATGTGGGCGGAAACTCCTTTATCGTTCTGCCTTTGTATTCGAGCAAACAGGGCTTTGCTCTTTCTATTATCTTCTTTCCGAATTGGTGATTGATGTTTACGCATGAGCAATCCGTCTCAATGCCGCAGTCGAAAAGCACTTTCACATAATCTTTATTCAATGCAAATCGCGGGGCTCGGAACTTGGATACGCTCTTCCCTGTCAAGGCTTCAACGGTATCCTTGGCTCTCAGAACGTCTTGGCGGAACTCTTCCGTGGACATCTTGGTTGCTTCCACATGTCTGTATCCGTGCAAACCGATGTCGAAACGCCGTGCAATCTCTTGCAATATGTCCGTGTGTTTATCGACAATCTCTCCGGGGTAAAAGAAAGTGGCTTTGATGTTCATGTCATCGAGAATATCCAACAGCAATCCGACTTCCTGTTCCAAGCGGGATTCATAATGCACATCGTAATTCACTCCGGATAAAGTAAATTCCTCGACATCTATTGTCAGTATATTCATCTTGAAAAGCCTTTCCTTGTTATCGTTTTCACGAAACCATAACGCAAAACCGAAAGAAATATTTTTCATGCTTCATAAGACCGCCGGAAAACAGCCGTTCCAACCTCCGAAGCGTAAATCCGATATTTTTTTCGACGATTTCTTTGCTCTGTAAAAAAAACTTGTATATTTGCAAGCACAAAATTGTTAAATCATACACTTATGAAGAAATTAAAAAGAGTATCGGTGCTTGCGATTGCTTTGCTTGCAATGGCACCTGCGGCATGGTCGCAAACGGCAAAAGAGGTTCTGACCAAGGTTTTCGAGAATGTGGAGGAAAACTACAACCTTGCAGATGTTTACAAACGCTATGATGCAAAATATGTCTGTTTTATAGACGGAAAGATGAAGCATGCATTCAAACAAGATGTGATACTGAACTATCCGAAAGAGTCCGCAAAACTATCGGAAATGGTATGGTATTCCAATAAGTCTTATCCGAGCAAGCGTTTGCGGTTTAAGGCGTTGAATATCGATGTGGTTCGTAATATGTATGGCAGTTTCATTAAGGATTCGGAGCGTTTCTTTACGAGTATGGACAGTTTGACTTTGAACGAAGAGGGTAACAGATATGTGGTAAGTTGGGTTTCAAACGGCAGCAAAGGCATCTTCCACACCGTTTTGCATGTCGATAAAGACGACTTTGCCGTAGTTGGAGCCGACAAAACGTTTTACCGTGAAAGCAATAAGAAAAAGAATTTGTTCAGGTGGTTTGTCGTAAAGCAAATCGAATACAGCACAACTCATACTTACGGTAAACAGAATGGCAGGTATGAACTTCTTTCTTTTACCGAAAACCAGAGAAATGTTGTCGATTATGCAATTATCGGAGAGGACAATACATGGAGCAGTAACAGAATAGATTTTTCCGGCTATTGCGATAAGCCGAATAATAAAAAGAACAGCAAGGAGTCCATCAGTCATGAAGAGGCTTCGGAATTAGCTGCCGAGATTATCAAATAAGCCGTCTCGTATTGCAGTACCGGCACATAGGGAAAAGGAGAGGTCGTTCCGTAAATGGAACGACCTCTCCTTTTTTGTGTTATGGCGAAAGCCGAAAGGCTTATGCCACTATGTTGATTATTTTCTTCGGTACGTAGATTATTTTCTTCACTTCCTTGCCGTTAAGGTGCTTTCCGACTTCGTCGTTTGCCTTTACGGCTTCTTCCAATGCAGTGCGGTCGATGTCAAGCGGGAATTCAAGGAAGGTTCTCGTCTTTCCGTTTATGGAAACGGGATACTTGAAGCTGTTTTCTTCCAATACGCTTGGGTCGAACTTCGGGAAGGCTGCACGGGATATGCTTTCGGTGTGTCCCAACTGCTGCCATAGTTCTTCGCAGATGTGAGGGGCGAACGGTGAAAGCAGAATGGTGAGCGGTTCCATGATGGAACGTTTGTTGCATTTCAAGGCTCCGAGTTCGTTGACGCATATCATGAAAGTGGATACGGCGGTGTTGAGCGAGAAACGCTCGATGTCGTCCTGTACTTTCTTGATTGTACGGTGCAGGATTTTGAGTTCGTCGCGGCTTGCCGCCTCTTCGCTGATGTCGAAGGCTTCCGCCTTGTGGCTCAAAAGCCAGAACTTACGGACGAAACGGCTCACGCCCTCGATGCCTTTGGTATCCCATGGCTTGGATTGTTCTATCGGTCCGAGGAACATTTCATAGAGGCGGAGAGTGTCCGCTCCGTATTTCTCGACAAGGTCATCGGGATTTTGGACATTGTAGAGGCTTTTGCTCATCTTCTCGATCTCGCTGCCGCAGATGTATTTGCCGTCTTCCAATTCAAATTCCGCATCGGCGAACTCTGCTCTCCATGCACGGAACTTGTCCAAATCCAAAACGTCATTGTCAACCATATTGATGTCAACGTGTATGGGGTCGGTGTTGTAGGCGTTCTTCAAGTTGAATGACACGAATTTGTTGCTGCCTTTAACTCTGTAAACGAACTGACTTCGTCCCTGTATCATGCCTTGGTTGATGAGTTTCTTGTATGGCTCGTACTTGCATACGATTCCGAGGTCGAAGAGAAATTTACAGATGAAGCGTGAATACAGAAGGTGTCCCGTTGCATGCTCGCTGCCTCCCACGTAAAGATCCACGTTTTCCCAATAACGGTTTGCCTCTTCGGATACGAAGGCTCGGTCGTTGTGCGGATCCATGTAGCGAATGGAGTAAGCGTTCGAGCCTGCGAAGCCCGGCATTGTATTGTAATCGTAACGCCAACCCTCTTTCGTACACCAGTTCTTGGCTCTTGCAAGGGGTGCATCGCCGTTTTCCGTCGGCAGATACTTATCCACCTCGGGTAATTTCAAAGGCAGTTCCTCTTCGGGCAAAGCGTATGGAATGTCGTCTTTGTAATAAATCGGGAAAGGCTCGCCCCAATATCTCTGACGTGAGAAGATGGCGTCTCTCAAACGGTAGTTCGTAGTGCCGAATCCGAGTTTCATCTCCTCTATCCGGTGTATTGCCGTCTTGATTGCCTGTTTTACGTCCAAGCCGTCGAGGAAATCGGAATTCACGAGTGTGCCTTCTTTGCTGTCTTTGCTCTCCTGCCAAAGCGAGGTGTCGCTCGGCTGTTCGCCTTTCGGTACGACGACCTGAACAATCGGCAAATCGAACTTGCGGGCAAAGGCGAAGTCTCTGCTGTCATGGGCAGGTACTGCCATCACGGCACCGCTTCCGTATCCGGAAAGGACGTAATCGGAAATCCAAATCGGTATTCTCTTGCCGCTGAAAGGGTGAACGGCATAGCTGCCTGTGAAAACACCGCTCACTTTCTTCACTTCGCTTTGTCTCTCTCGCTCGCTGCGGTTCTTGGCAAAGGCAACGTATTCTTCAACCTGCTGTTTGCATTCGGGGCTTGTGAGAGTCGGTATCATTTCATGCTCCGGACAAAGCACCATGAAGGTAACTCCGAAGATTGTATCGGCTCTTGTCGTGAATATTTCCAAGGTTTCACCGCTCTCGGTCTTGAAATCGACACTTGCTCCGCGGCTTTTGCCTATCCAGTTTCGCTGTATCTCTTTTATGGAATCCGTCCAATCCAAATCGTCCAAGCCTTTGAGCAACCTCTCTGCGTATGCTGTTATCCTCAAACTCCACTGACGCATCTTCTTTCTTTCGACAGGGTAGCCTCCTCTGACGCTTACGCCGTTCACGACTTCATCGTTGGCGAGTACCGTACCCAATTCGCTGCACCAGTTGACCATGGAGTCGGACAGATAAGCCAAACGATAGTTCATGAGCATGTCGCTCTTCTGCTTTTCGGTGAAGCTGTTCCATTGTTCTGCCGTGAATGTCTCGCAATCGGAATGTGCGGCGTTTATTCCGCCCTCTCCTCCGTTGCCTTGCTTGGAGAAGACTTCTTCGAGTTCGGAAATGGGGCGTGCTTTCTGCGTATCGTTGCAATAATAACTGCCGAATAATTTGAGGAATATCCATTGCGTCCACTTGTAATAGCGTTCGTCGCATGTCCTCACCTCTCTGTCCCAATCGTATGACAATCCCAAGATGTCCAACTGCTGCCTGTATCGGTTGATGTTGCGTTCCGTCGTTATGGCAGGGTGTTGTCCCGTTTGGATTGCGTACTGCTCTGCCGGCAATCCGTAAGAATCGTAACCCATGGGGTGAAGCACGTTGAAGCCTTGCAGACGCTTGTAACGCGAAAAGATGTCCGAGGCGATGTATCCCAAGGGGTGACCGACGTGAAGCCCCGCTCCCGACGGGTAAGGGAACATATCCAAGACGTAATACTTGGGTTTGCTTTTATCGATTTCGGCTTTGAAAGTTTTATGTTCTGCCCAATAGGCCTGCCATTTGGCTTCTGTTTCTTTGAAATTGTAATCCATTTTTCAGTCTTGCTTTAATATCAATTCGACCACGTTTTCCACATGTTGGGTATGGGGAAACATATCCACGGGACGAATTCTGCCTACATTGTATTTCTCTTTCAAGAGGAAGATGTCCCGTGCCTGTGTTGCGGGATTGCAGGAGATGTAAACGATTTTGCATGGGGCTATCTTCAATATTTGTTTGACCACGCTCTCCGCCATTCCGGCTCTCGGCGGGTCGGTGATTATGATTTGCGGACGACCGTTTCGGGTTACGAAATCGTCGTCGAGTATCTTTGCCATGTCGCCTGCATGGAATACTGTGTTGTTTATGCCGTTGTATTCGGCGTTCGAACGTGCGTCTTCCACCGCGTCCTCCACGTATTCCACGCCTACGACTTTCTTTGCCGAGCGTGCAATGTAGTTGGCTATCGTTCCGCAACCTGTATATAGGTCATAAACCGTGTCTTCTTTCGTTATCTCCGCAAATTCCGCCGCTTGGCAATAAAGCCTTTCGGCTTGCAGCGAATTGGTTTGGTAAAAGGTCTTCGGACGTATTTTGAAGCGTAGAGCCTCTCCCCCGTCGAATGCCGCCATGCGTTCTTCCATGAAATCCTTTCCCGAATACAATATTATGTTTTGGTCGCCGAGAGTGTCGTTGAACTTCTCATTGACACAATACATGAGGGAAGTGATTTGCGGAAAGTTGGTTTTGAGGTCTTCGAGCAAAGGTATGATTTCCTCGCTATGCGAAGCGAAAACGACAATGACCATAAGGTCTCCCGTACCGGTCGTACGAATAATCAGGTTTCGCATCAAACCTTCGTGATTTCTTATATCGTAATACGGTAATGCGTGTTCGCTGCAATAAGTCCTCAGATGATTGCGGATTTCGTTCGACGGCTCTCTCTGCAAGGCACAATACCCGATGTCCAAAACCTTATCGAAGAAGCCGGGTACGTGAAAGCCGAAAGCCCCTCGGGCTGGCATGGTTTTATCGTAGTTTTCCACCCATGCTTTTGTGGAGAAAGTATATTCTAATTTGTTGCGGTATTCGCTTGTCTTCTCGGAAGGCAGAATGGGAAGCATGTGCGAGCAATCCGCCTTGGCGATACGCTCCAAATTATCCCTGACCTGTTTTTGTTTATAGAAGACTTGGCTTTCGTAATTCATCGTCTGCCATTTGCAACCGCCGCAAACGGTGAAATGTTCGCACAACGGTTCCACCCTGAGTGGCGAATACTTGTGGAATTTCACAGCCTTGGCTTGTGCGAAGTTCTTTTTCTTGCGATAAACCTCCAAATCCACGACATCTCCCGGCACGACAAAAGGCACGAACACCACAAGGTCATCTACCTTCGCAATGCAGTTCCCCTCCGAACCGGCTTCCAATATCTCGACCTGCTCGAGAATCAATCTCGTTTTCGTTTTCTTCAACTTCATCACCCGATTATGAAAAACACAAAAAAGAAGCATTGGAATACTTCAATGCTTCTCGTAAATATCTTTCGGTTTCTCTCTTATCAAAAAAGAGCGGTAAACTATCTCTCGTCAGAAACGGTTAGTTTGTGTCTGCCGTGAGCTCTACGAGCAGCTAAAACTCTCCTACCATTGGCTGTTGCCATTCTTTCTCTGAAACCATGCTTGTTTACTCTTTTCCTGCGTGAAGGTTGAAATGTTCTTTTCATCGTATGTTACTTGTTTTTGAGGTGCAAAGGTACGATATTTTTTCATACGGACAACACTCCGATTGATTTTTTTGTCGTTTCGGCGTTTTTTGTTCCTCTTTTCTTGGAAGTAAGGTTTTTTTTCGTACATTTGCCGACTGTTTCCGCAAAGGAGAAAAAGTATTAAAAAACAATAAAAGCGGCTTCGCTGTCGCAGGAAAGCATGGACAGGAGATTGAACGACATATTGGAACTCGACGAATCGCAAATCGGATTGCTGAATCTCATAGCGGTCGAGAGGCTGATCGAAAAGCACCCTTATACATCTTTATTATATGCCTTTGCCGCAAAGTTTGCGAAAGTTCTCGGCAACCAAAACGGCGATAAATACCTGTTGCAGGCGGCTGCTTACTCCTTCGACCGCACAGGATTGAAGAACTTCATGGAAAATCCGCTGAAAAACCATCTTCAAAAGCCCCTTTCGGAAAAGCCGGAAACCGTTCCCGCTCCTGCAATCGAAGCGAAAAAAGACGATATTCTCGACGAAATAAACCTGTATAAAGAACCCGGTCTCTCGGAGAACCCGACAAAAGAGGAGGTTATCGAAAGATTTTTGAAAATAGAAAATCCGAAAGTCGGAAAGGTCTCTTCGGAGGAAGAAAGTCCCGTAATAGACGAAATAATAAAGCAATCGGCAAGCGATGACTTCAAAATCGTAACCGAAACAATGGCGAAAATATACCTCAAACAAGGCAATAAAGACAAGGCACTGCAAATTTATCGTCAATTAACAGCCCTTAATCCAAAAAAAAGTGCTTACTTTGCAGACCGAATCAGAGAATTGGAAGAAAATAAATAACACACAAAAAACAGTAAAGAAGAAATGTTTGTATTCGTAACAGTATTGATTATCGTGGTTGCCGTTTTGTTGGCAATAGTGGTATTGATTCAGAACTCCAAAGGCGGCGGATTGGCAGCCAACTTCGCTGCACAGAACCAATTCATGGGAGTAAGGAAAACGGCAGACGCTTTGGAAAAAGCAACGTGGACATTGGCAGGAATAATGTTGGTTCTATGTCTTGTTGCAACCGCTTTCACACCGGGAAAAACCGCTGTGGAGAGCAACAACGGCACACAGTTGGATCCTAATGCGATAAAGACGACCGTCCCTGCAAAACAAGCCCCTGCATTGCCTGCCGCACAACCTGCTGCAACGCCGAACGCAAATTAGGATAACAATCGTAAATCCATAAAACGGGAGAACAACGCATCACGAAGAGCGTTCGTCTCCTGTTTTTTCGTACCCAAAGAAAACGAATCGCCGTTTCACGAAATCCTTTCGGCGATTTATTTTCATGAAACGCCCTATCTGTTTTTACTTTCCGCCTTTCGTTCTCGGAGAGAAACTATCCCGATTATCAAAAACACCGAAAAGCATAACCATCTGCAAGAATACATTCCATGCGAACCACGACTGTTCGCTCACATGGAATGTATGCAAAGACGCTTCGCAAGCCGAGGCTTGCAACACATCGGTTTATGGGAAGTAATTCAAATGGTTTATTCATCTTTTGAAGCAAGAATTCGGCAGAACTCCTCACTGCTCAGTAAGGCATTCGTTTTGAGAAGACTTACCGAAAGAGGATTTTTCACGAAGCGTATATCGGAATTGGGATATAGTTTTCGCAGGGAATTACAGGTGCTTATACGAAATGTTTTCGAGCTTTGATTTTCGTTGCAAATCATCAGGATACGCTTTTCTCTCGTTTGCTTGTCCACGCAGGTCTTGCAGAAAAACGCATTGAAGACAATGACATAATCATACTCCGACACAAGGCAGTCCGTCTCCTTTCCGCCCTTGTCCTCCAAACTTACGGAGCAGTTATTTTGTGCGGAAATCGAAAGGCTTGCAATAATACATATTAAGACCGCCGACAATATTTTCTTCATCTTGGCTCGGTTTCATTGTTGTTTTGAAATATGTGCCGTCATTGAATATCGGCAATTCTTCTTTCCAAATCAAGTCGTCCAAATCGGGCTGCTCTTTATACGAATAAGAGAAAACCCTCTCAGCCTGCCCTGTTTTCAGGTTCAACTTGAAGAACTCGGCAGCTCCCCCTTTGCCGAAGAGAGAATATTCGATGAGCAGATTTTCTTCATCGATGAAGCACTGCTTCGTATTCAAACCATAGGCATTGTCCTTTGAGAAAACAAGGTTCTGATGAAGTATGAGAACAGGATTTTTCGGAGCTTTATCACAAAGCAATATCACTTCGGGAGTGAACAATGCGTTCAAGCGTTTTTCCGTTGCCGCATAGCCGTCTTGCGAAGGAAATCCCAGCGTATCCGAAACGTTCAAATCGTAATCTAAAAGATAAACCTCGGATTTCAAAGGGTTGAGAAACGAGATGCGTTCTTTGCTGCAGGAAAAAAGATTGACGAAAGAATAGAGATTAAGGAAGATGGCTCTGTCGAAGTTGAAGACCCTTTCCCGTGAAATGCGTTTTTCTTCCAAATCATATATGGCAAGAGTATAATCTCCGTACTTTTCGATGGGGTTATTGTAGTACATATCGCATGCAATCACGACTTTGTTGCCGCAAACACCTATAATCCTGTGATATTTCGCATTATATATGTCATCGGTTATGGGAAAAACCTCCTTGATGAACCAAGCCTTATCGTCCCTCTCGTACTCCGCAATGCCGTAACCGTAAGTCGTAAACAATTTTCCCTCGGAAAAAATCATCGATGTGGGAATTGTCCAATGGAATCTGTCCTCCCCCGTTACTATTCTGACATTGGGAATGCTGTCCTTTATAATCGTTTCTCCTTTCACCTCGAATACAGGTATGAATTCCAAATCTTCGGCAGATAAAAAGAACATCTTCTTATCCGTATAAGTCGCAACCTTTGTCAGAAACGCCTCCTCCGTCCCTGTAAGGAAGAGATTATCGAACTCTTTCAGCAAAGACTGTGCCGAAAGACTGCTTCCATGAAGCAGGAAGCCGCAACATAAGAACGAAATGCACAATCGTTTTAACATAACACCTTTCCTTTCTATATGTATCGTGGAATAATTATATCGGGACTTCTCTTTGTTTTCGCCGAACGCCGAAAGAATTTTTCAAAACCGCATTTCGGTGCTTTCTTTCTCGCTTTTGTTTTTGCAATACGGCATTACAACCGCTTCCTCGCAAATCAAGAACGAACCGTTCAAAGAATGAATAAACCGTGAAACCGTTTCTCTTATCGGCGTTGCAGACGAGCGGATACAAAAAGCCGGATACACGGCAGTGTTTCGCCGTATATCCGGATTGTAATGCTTTATTAGCAAACACCAAGTTCGATCATAGAATCTGCAACTTTGATAAAGCCTGCTACGTTCGCACCCTTAACGTAGTTAATGTAACCGTCCTTTTCAGTACCGTACTTAACACAGTTTTCGTGGATAGAATCCATCATGTGGTGCAATCTTTGGTCAACCTCTGCACCTGTCCAGCTGATGTGTCCTGCGTTTTGGCTCATTTCCAAACCTGATACGCCTACACCACCTGCATTGGCAGCTTTGCCCGGTGCGAAGATAACTTTCGCTTTTTGAAGTTCGTGAATTGCATCTGCCGTACAACCCATGTTGGAAACCTCACATACCAAAGTAACTCCGTTTGCTATCAATTGTTTTGCGTCTTCTGCGTTCAACTCGTTTTGAATTGCACAAGGCATAGCTATATCCACCTTAGCTTCCCAAGGTTTCTTGCCTGCTATGAACTTGGCTGTTTTGAACTTGTCGGCGAAAGGCTTAACAACGTTGTTGTTGGAAGCTCTCAATTCAAGCATGTATGCGATTTTCTCATCGTTCATACCTGTCTCGTCGTAGATGTAACCATCAGGACCGGAGATACAAACAACTGTTGCACCCAATTCAGTGGCTTTGGTTACCGCTCCCCATGCAACGTTTCCGAATCCGGAGATGGCAATCTTCTTTCCTTTCAATTCCAAACCATGCTTTTTCAACATGTTGTTGACGAAGTAAACTCCTCCGAAACCGGTTGCCTCCGGACGAAGTATGGAACCGCCCCAGCCTGCACCTTTTCCGGTCAACACACCTGTGTTTTCACGAGCCAATTTCTTGTACATGCCGTATAGGTATCCGATTTCTCTTCCGCCTACTCCTATATCGCCGGCAGGAACGTCCGTGTCAGGTCCGATGTAACGCCACAATTCCGTCATGAAGGCTTGGCAGAATCTCATGATTTCGTTATCCGATTTTCCCTTAGGGTCGAAATCCGAACCACCTTTGCCACCACCCATAGGCAATGTAGTCAAAGAGTTTTTGAAAGTTTGCTCGAAGCCCAAGAACTTCAACGTATCCAAAGTTACGTTAGGAGCAAAACGCAATCCTCCTTTGTAAGGTCCTATTGCGTTGTTGAATTGTACTCTGAAACCTCTGTTTACTTGGATTTGACCCTTATCATCTATCCATTCAACCTTGAATTGGAAAATTCTGTCGGGTTCAACCATTCTTTCGATAATCTTATGATTATCATATTTTGGGTGTTCTGCAACATAATCCTGTATTGTCTCCAACACTTCTGTTACAGCTTGCAAGAACAACGGTTGTCCGGGGTTCTTTGCTTCTACGTCTGCTAAGATTTTTTTTACGTCCATGATATTGTAATTTTTAAACGTTTTTTCTTTTCCAAACCACCGTGATTTGGAACGGCAAAGTTATGCACTATTCTTTGAATGGAGAAATATTTTTCCGTTTTTTTTCATTCCGCAAGGGCATGGCGACACGGCGAAAGGCTAAGTTGTTGACGTACACTTCCGATAAGGCTGCGGAAGATAAAACGAACAAAAGCCGACTCGGGGTTTCGGTCGATGCCTTACGCCCTTTGCCGACTTTATGTCGCCAATCTTGTTTCCGCTTTTGCTTACAGAAATCTGTCTGCCGAAACTATGACCGTTTGCAACACCAATATGGCATACGCCACCTCGTGCAACCTGCGTCGTCTCACTGCCATGATGACATAAGCCCAAACAAGCAAAGATGCCGCAAGGGTTATGTACCCGCTGCCCGGGTATCCGCCTACGCAGAACACAACGGACACGATAATCAACAGCTTGAAGAACAACTGAAAGATAAACTCCGGCAGGCTGATTGCAAGTTTCCCGCTTTCCTTTGCCGCATTGTAGTTCCTTATCCACAAAACCACGCCGAGTCCCATGAACAAAAGAGAAGTCAAAACCGCAAAAGCCGGATGCGAACCGAGCGAGAAAAACGTCATCGTCGCCATAAACACCACCCAAAAAGCGATGTCCGTCAGATATTGCTTTCTTACGACATTCTTTTCTGTCGTTCCGATTGAAATAGTCTTCATTTCCATATTATATATGTATTAAATGGTTTTCTTATTCCCCCGAATCGAGAAATTCACGGCGTCAAAGGTAAAAAAAATATTCGACCGGAGAAATATTTTTCCGTTTTTTTGCATTCCGGTTTCGATTTTCGGTGCTTTCGCATTTGCTTTCCGGGGCGGTTTTCGGGCTTGGAATTCGTTATTTCGCCCTTTCGGTATCGGTGGAAAGGCGTTTTTCTCTAATTTTGCAAAAAACAAATGATATGACAGTGAGTTTGGAAGAACTGATAAGGCTGTGCAACGCACGTTGCGTCCGTTCCGACGGAGCGAAGCCCGATTTCGATATGTTATCCCTTGAAATAGAATTTCTTTTGTTCGATTCCAGAAGGCTCAATTCGGCAGAACGAACTGCGTTTTTCGCTCTTCGCTCCGCCGATAACGACGGACACCACTTCATCGAACCGCTCTGCGAAAAGGGCGTGAGGGTTTTCGTTTGCAGCCGCCTGCCCGAGGTTCTGCATAAGGGAGTTGCCTATCTTTTGGTCGAAGATACGTTGAAGGCTTTGCAAGCAGCGGGAGCATACGCCCGCAAATGCTTCCACGGAACAGTCGCTGCGATAACGGGTTCCAACGGAAAGACCATAGTCAAGGAGTGGGTGCGTCAACTCATCGCCCGAGACCGCAAGATTTGTTTCTCGCCCCGCAGCTACAATTCCCAAATCGGAGTTCCCGTATCGTTGTGGCAGTTGAACGACTCTTACGAAGGCGGAATATTCGAAGCCGGAATATCCAAACCCGACGAAATGCAGAGATTGCACGACATGATTTTGCCGGAAATAGGCTTGTTCACCAATATCGGAGAGGCTCACGGAGTGAATTTCCATGGCATGGAGGAAAAGATAAACGAGAAGTTGAAGCTCTTCACAGGCTGCAAGAAACTCATCTGCAGCCGCGATAATCCCCTCTTGTTCGAGAAGGCGGAGGCATTCTGTACTAATAACGATATAGAGTTGGTATCCTACGAAAGCGAAGCCGTCGTCCGCAATTCCGGATTGCCTTTTTCCGACCGTGCAAGCAGGGAAAACGCCGCTTCGGCTTTCGTTCTATGCCGACAAATGGGCATAAGCGAACAAACACTCAAAGAAAGAATACACACCCTTTCGGCTTTGGACATGCGTTTGCAGCTGAAAGAATCAGTGGGAGGCTCACTCCTGCTCAACGACAGTTATTGCTTGGACATCACCTCGCTCGAAGCTGCGGTCGATTTTCTCAACACATGCGACAAAAAGCTATCCCGCTGCGTCATTCTCTCCGATTTGCAGGAAAAAAGCGAAGACATACCGCACACCATGAAGCAAATCGACACAATGTTGAAGAACAAAGGCATATCCTTTCTTTACGGCATAGGAAAGGACTTTGCGGACAACGATGCCGCATTCGACATGCCGCACCGCTTTTTCGCTTCCAACGAGGACTTCCTTGCAAACGTATCCCTCGGCGACTTTCACGACAAAGCCATCTTGGTCAAAGGCTCGCGTAAAGCCGAATTGGAAAAAATCTCCAACTTCCTTGAAGCCAAAAGCCATCAAAGCATATTGGAGGTAAACCTCACAGCCTTGGACGAAAACGTAAGATACTTCAAATCCCTGCTCGAACCCGGCGTCAAAATCATGGGAATGGTCAAGGCTTCCAGCTACGGCTGCGGAGGAAGCGAGGTTGCGGAAGAACTGCAACGCACACAGCTTGCCGACTATCTGACGGTTGCCTTTGCCGATGAGGGAATCGATTTGAGGAATAAAGGCATAACGTTGCCCGTAATGGTCGTTACGCTCGAAAAAGAAGCCTTGGGCAAGATGGTCGATTACGACTTGGAACCCGTGGTGCATAACTTCGAGACCTTGGAACTGCTTTGCGACCTGCCGCTCAAAATACACATCAAGTTGGACACGGGAATGCACCGCTTGGGCTTCGAGGAAAAGGACTTGGACGAGCTTATCGCAAGAGTGAAACGGCACGGCAACCTGCACATAGCCTCTGTCTTTTCGCACTTCTCCTGTGCCGACGCACCGGAAGAGGACGCCTTCACCGCAAAACAAACAGAACGCTTCGAGAAATGGAGCAACAGGATAACGGCAGCCTTCGACCATAAAATACTCCGCCACATCTGCAACACCGCCGGCACGGTTCGCTTCCCGCAAGCACACTTCGACATGGTTCGTTTGGGCGTCGGCATGTACGGCATAGGCTGGAATGCAGACACGCAGCAACACCTGCGATACGTTCAAAGCCTCCAAACCCGTCTCACGGAGATACGCACCATAGGCAAGGGCGAAAGCGTAAGCTATATGCGTAACTTCAAAGCCACAGAAACCACAACCATAGGCGTCATACCCGTAGGCTATGCCGACGGTCTCAACCGCCACCTCTCGCCACGAGGTTTCAAAGTATGGATTAACGGGAGCATGGCACCCATCGTAGGAAACATCTGCATGGACATGTGCATGATAAACCTTAGCGGCATAAACGCCTCCATAGGAGACAGAGTCGTCATCTTCGGAGAGGAAAACCCCGTGGAGAACATGGCGAAAGCCCTCGACACCATTACCTATGAAGTCTTCACCTCCGTCTCGCAAAGGATAAAACGCATATACTGCCACGAATAAACACCCCTTACCCAACCCGCAATCCGACAATCCGTTACCCGAACGCCGAAAGAATTTCACGAAACGGCATATAAGGAAATTCTTTCGGCGGTTCATTTCCGTGGAAAGGCGTTTCGTTTCCGAGTAGTCAGGCAACAGGGAAAATACAGGTGCATTCGGTTTCGGTTTTCTTATTTTGCCATTGTTCGGCTTTGCCGTTTGCAGGCAGGGAAAGTTAATTCCACGCTCGGAGTAAGCGGAATTCAAATTTTATTTCTACTTTTGCAGTCGCAAATCAGCGGTTCCGCTTCGGCGGATTAAAAGGGAATCTTGTGAAAATCAAGAACTAAACCCGTAGCTGTAAGCACCATGAAAGCGTTTGAATGCTTTCATTCTCTGAAAACAACCACAGAGAAGTTGTCTCGCAACTCTCAGCCACTGTTCGCAAGAATGGGAAGGCCGTTTTCGAGGAGGTGCAAGTCAGAAGACCTACCGTGATTTTGCCGAAAAAGAATCGTATCTTTCGGGAAATAGAGATGTGATTGCAAAGAGTGAAATTACAGGCGGTTGTCTGCCTTGTCGTTTTCGGGGTTGCCTTTTCTCTCACGCTTTATCGTTCGTTCGATACGTCATTGTTTAACTAAAAAAACGACAGACAACGAAATGAAAAAAGTTTGTTTATGCCTCTTGTCGGCATTGTTGACAAGCATTTGCCTGACGGCTCAAACTCTCGGCACGGCTCCTAACGGGGTGTTTACGGCAGCCGACATCGAGTATTGGGTCGGAACAGGCAGCAACGAGGCTGCCCTCGTGTTGGTATTCAACGACGGCAAAACGCCTCAGGCTTTGGTTTGGGGATACCGTTATGACGGCTCCAAATCCATGAAACAGATGTGCGAAGACATCGCAGCGGCAGATCCGCGTTTCTATTTTCAAGAAGGTTCCGGCGGATTCGTTACCGGTTTCGGAATAGACATGAACGGTAACGGCGTGTTCACCTTGCAAAATCCCGATAACCCTTCGCAGGTTGTAAATCCTACGACAAATTCCATTTCGAGCAGCATCGATCTCGAGGGATTTACTCCTGTTGAACCCGAAGACCGCTGGCAATGCGGTTGGGGGTCGGTAGGCTTTTGGTTCTTGACCAACAACGGCTGGAACAACAGTGCCGCCGGTTGGACTTGTGCTTCTTTCACTTCATACGGAGGAGGCGGAGTTAATCAAACCAACGCGACATACGCCTCAGTGCCGGATCCGAACAGTTCATGTCCTTCATTGAAAGGCTTCGGTACCACGACGGTATCGCAAAACGTGGCAAGCGTGATTTGGAATGCAAGCACTGCCGCACTCGACTACCGAATAGAAATGAAACCTGCCTCGCAAGCGGATTGGACAGGGGCGGAAAGCGACAATGTGAGCGACACCTTCTACACCTTTACGGGACTTACATCGAATACGTTGTACAACTGCCGCGTGAAAGCGGTATGCGGCAGCGATGATGAGAGTGCATGGTCCTCTCTTTCGTTCAGAACACCTTGCGATGCCGTAACCGAATTGCCTTATACGGACAATTTCGACAGCTATGGCACGGGAACGAGCATCTTTCCGCCATGCTGGACAAAGATTTTGAACAACACCACTGCATCGAACGCCCTTTACGTGGCGAGCACTCAACATCTATCCGGTACAGCCGCCTTGGTATTTCAAGCTCCTAACGCAACAGCGGAAGTGATTGCCGTTGCACCGCAGTTGGACGAAAGTATAGATCTGAGAGATTTGAATGTGGTCTTTCAATTAAAGTATCCGCAGTTGGATAACGGTATGATAGTAGGAATTGTCGAGAATGACGGTACTTTTGTCGGCATAGATACTGTATATAACACCATAAGCAATACATGGCAGAGGCGTGAGGTAAGCCTTGCTTCCTATACGGGACAGGGAGGTCGCATTGCCTTGAAAGAACACTTCGTGAGAGCTTCCGGAAACATGTGGATAGACGATTTAAGCATAGATTACATTCCTGCATGTCAGACACTGAGCAATCAACACTTGACAGAGATACTCCATAATGAGGCAACCATAGAATGGAACGACCCTAATGATGCGGGCGATTATCTTCTTGAAGTAAGCACATCTGCGAGCGATTGGAGCGGAGCTTTGACATTTACTTCCACAACGACCAACTGCACAGCCACAGGGCTTACTCCGAATACATGGTACACTTACAGAGTGAAAGCAATATGCGGTTCGTCCGATGAAAGTGCATGGGCAGAGGGACGATTCAAAACAGCATGCGGAGCAATCGACGAATTGCCATACGCAGAGAACTTCGACAGCTACTCTTACGGCGATGACGAATATGTGGAATGCTGGACTAAATACGGCATCGGCACAAGCGATAAAATAAATGTGTCGAACAGTTCATCGGCTTCGGGAAATCGTTGTCTTTATCTTTATTCCAACAGAGCGAACAACTTTACCGCTACCGCGGTACTGCCGGTTATTTCACAGGATCTTAATCTTTTGAGCGTACAGTTCAAAATGAAAAATCCGAACAGTCAAAACGGAATCATCGTCGGCGTTATGGAAGGCGAGACTTTTGTTGCCATAGATACGGTTCTTGCCAATGCTTCCGATGTTTGGGAACAGAAAGAAGTGTCTTTTGCATCTTATGACGGCGAAGGCGGAAAAATTGCTTTCAGAGCTTATTCCAACACAACGCATCTGAACAGCTTTGCCCTCTATCTCGATGACGTAAAGGTGGATTACGCTCCTGCCTGCCCACGTCCGCAAAACCTTGTGGTTACAGAAGGAAACAACGCAACAACCGTAGATTTGACTTGGACGGATGAGGACAACAGCCGATGGGTCGTTTACTATAAGGCAGCCGATGAGGAGGAGTACACCGTGGAAGCAAGCTCTGCGAATACGATAAGCATAAGCAATTTGTCGCTTCAAACTTCTTATACATTCCAAGTGGCAGCCGTTTGTTCCAACGGGGACACGGTCAAAGCCATTGCAGCGGTTAATTACAGCACACCTTGCTATGAAAGTGCTATCGGCGAGTTTCCTTTCATCGAAAGTTTTGAAAACGGAATCGATTGCTGGACTTCCATCTCCTCGACAACGGAAGCAAACAACAAATGGCAGGTTGTAACAAGCGGAAGCAACCCTTCATGCTCTCCGCACGACGGAAGCAAGATGTTATTCTTCAACAGCTACAACGTTCAAAACAACAAGTGGACGGCAATCATCTCTCCTGCCATGAACTTTCCTCGAAACATGGACGTATCTTTCGATATGTTTCACAATTCAAGCAACAACAGCTACCAAGACAGGGTTTTGCTGTATGTGAACGACCAACCAACCCTCGAAAATGCCACTTTGATTGACTCGGTTCTAAGATACCGTTCCTCCAACGGCTGGCAGGAACATTCATTCTCGCTACCTGCAAGCACGACAGGCACACAATACATAATCATCAAAGCGGTATCGGCATACGGTAGCAACATTTTCTTGGACAATCTCAAAGTTAAATTGGGACCGACCTGCATCGCAGTGGAGGATTTGTCCGCAATCGCAACTGCCGAAAACGCAACTGTTGCATGGGTTGACCCTCGCAATGTAGGTAACTATGCCATTGAATTAAGCACAACGGCGAGTGATTGGAGCGAAGCGACAAGTCATACCTCTGCAGACACGACTTACACGTTCACAAACCTGACACCGAATACCACTTACCACTATAGAGTGAAAGCAGTTTGCAGTTCAACCGATGAGAGTGCTTGGGCAGAGGGTTCGTTCAAGACAGCATGCGTCCCTGTTGCCGAATTGCCATACACGGAGAACTTCGACAGCTACCCTTACGGCGATGACGTTTATGCGGATTGCTGGGATAAATCCGGCATGGGAACAGACGACAAGATAAATGTGTCAAGTTCGTCTCCTGCATCGGGTAGCAGATGTTTGTACTTCAAATCCCAAAGAGCCAATGCTTGCAATGCCACAGCATTATTGCCTTCCTTTGAAGAAGACCTTACACTCCTAAGTCTGCAATTCAAGTTCAAAAATCCGAACAGCTATAACGGAATCATAGTCGGCGTATCGGAAGCAGACACTCTTATTTCCATCGATACCGTTTATGCAACCCGACAAGGTATTTGGGAACAAAAAGAGGTGTCATTTGCTTCATACGAAGGCGAAGGCGGAAGAATTACATTGAAGCCTTATTCCACTTCTTCCCAATCGAGCAGCTGCATACTTTATGTCGATGATATAGAGGTAAACTACTCTCCTGCCTGCAGTCGTCCCGAAGGTCTTGCGATTGCACGGGGAACGGAAGCGACCTCGGTCGATTTAAGTTGGACGGACGAGGACAACAGCCGATGGGTCGTTTATTACAAAGCATCGGAAGAGGAAGAATACACAATGGCTGACTTTACCGATAACTCCGGAAGCATAAGCGGTTTGGAATATGCCACAAGCTACACATTCGGAGTGGCTTCCATTTGTTCCAACGGGGATACGGTGAGAGCATTCTCGACTGTCGAGTATGTTACTCCGATGATGGCGGAAAACATACCATACACTTGCAGTTTCGATTCGGCAGATGCAACGGCATGGTTGTTGAAAAACAGCACCAATACGAACAAATGGCATATCGGCACACCGAACGGAGAAACCACCGGTGCATTGTACATCTCGAAAGATGGCGGAGACACAGCCGGATACAAAGACAACTCTGCTTCCATCGTGATTGCAGAGAAGCTTTTCAACACAGGCACCGGCGATTCCTTGACAATAAGTTTTGATTTGACCATAGGAGGAGAAGGAAGCTATGATTACATGAAAGTATATTGGGTACCTGTCGATACGGTTTACAATGCCGTCAACACCTCGACGGTTCCTTATTATGCGGCGACGAACTATGGAAATGTGTTGATGAAGAACAACTCGAACAACTACATAAACCTCTTGACAGGTACTCAAACAAAGAGTGTTACCATAGCGAACGAACCCAACACTTTGAAGAAACTTGTGTTTATATGGAGGAATGACAGCAGCCAAGGCAGACAACCCGGAGCCATAATAGCCAACCTTTCCATTCAACCGACAGGAGAAACCCCCGAGCCGGCTCCATGCGACGCACCGACAGCCCTTGCGGTAAACAACATCACCGAGACATCGGCAGAGGTAAGCTGGACAGGCACGGCAACAAGCTATGAAGTACGCTTGAACGGCGAAGAAGTCGAAACCGTTACCACGACAAGCAAGTCATTCACAAACTTGACAGCAGGCACAGCCTACACCGTCGAGGTAAGAAGCGTATGCGAAGAGACCTCTTCCGATTGGGTAAGCACAAACTTCACCACCGAGGAAACTCCTACTCCATGCGACGCACCGACAGCCCTTGCGGTAAACAACATCACCGAGACATCGGC
>ERZ1026860.16-NODE-16-length-125006-cov-13.321230_pt1 | contig 125006 bp, 105 predicted proteins | sample MGYA00380160_ERZ1026860 | MGnify/ENA primary metagenome ERZ1026860 (study PRJEB33269, sample SAMEA4719796) | human gut metagenome | biome: human-associated habitat; feature: organic feature; material: feces | place: Cameroon | collected 2013-10 ... | reverse complement strand
ACGCCCCTGGTTGCCGTCGCGCTGAGGACGCTGCCTGGAACGGTTATCGTCCTTGTGGCCGCCCTGGGACTGCTCCTCGGGCTTCGGAGGGGGATTCTCGTCAATGGTGTAGTGCTCCACCACAGGCTCCGACGGCGTCTCCACGGTGGAGGAGACCGGAGCCTCGGAAGTCTCCGCGGCTTCCGCAACCTCCGGAGTCTTCTCGGGTTCCGCGGGTTCCGCGGGCTTCTGGGCAGGGGCCGGAGGCTGGGGCTTTCCCAGCGGAATAAGCCCGCTCTTGCCGGAGTGGAGGGGAATAAGCCCCTTTGTCAGCTGCGTGTCGTCGGGAATCTCCTTCCCGTCCATCACCACGGAGGGGGTCACTGGAGGCTTTGGGGGCGCGTCATCCTGCGCATCCCCGGAGGAGGTCTCCTCCTCTTCGGGCTCCTCCTCCCCGGATTCGTCGGTCTCGGGGGGGCTTGGCGGGTCGAAGGAGCTGTCCTCCTCCGATGCGCTGTTCTGGTCGGCCTCGGCGCGCTCCTGGCCGGGCTTCACGGGCAGCTCGTCATCGTCATCCCCGTCCCCCTCAAGCTTTTCAAGGGTGGCGGGAAGCATGTCCCAATAGTGCAGAAAGGCATTTTTGCCGACTCCGATGTCGACGAATGCCGCCTGGAGCGAGGGTTCGAGATTCTTGATCTTGCCCTTGTAGATGGAGCCGACGATGCGGTCCTTGTTCGTGCGCTCCATGAAGAAGTCCTGGAGGGTGCCGTCCTCGACGACGGCCACCCGCACCTGGAGTTCCTCGGAGTTGATGAGGATTTGTTTCATTGTTGAGATGTGATTGATGCAGAGTGTCTTGCTACTCCAGGATGCTTCCTGGCATCACTGGGTTGCCACGCAAAAAGTCCGCCGCGCACATCTCTTTCTTTCCGTCGGGTATAAGTCGGTGGATGTAAAGGGTGCCGCAGCCACAGGCAATCGCAAGGGACTCCCCGCAACCGGGAAGAACCTGCCCTGCAATGCCACAGGTACTGGCGGAATAGGTGGCCTGGGTGATCTGGATGCGCCGCAACTCGCCCTGCACAGGCACGCAAGTGTACGCGCGAGGCCAAGGCTGATACGCACGGATCATGTCGTAAATCCGCTTCGCGGAACAGGTCCAGGGAATCGCACCGTCTTCCTTGCAAATCTTGCGGACGTTCGGCATGGTGGGAGACGCCTGGGGAACAGGCTGAAGCCCCTCCCTCGCTATCTTCCATAACACTTCGCCGATATGGTCGGCCGCTAGACGCCCAAGACGGGACTCCAACTGCACGGTCGTCTCTGTCGCACCTATCGAAAGCCCGTATGACTCGTAGACGGGACCTGTGTCCAAACCCGCTTCCATGCGCATGAAGCTGACGCCCGTCTCAGTGTCGCCATTCAAAATCGCCGCGTTGATGGGGCATGCCCCACGGTAGTTCGGCAATAGCGACGCATGGACGTTCAGACAGCCAAAGGTCGGAAGCTGGAGAAGCTCGCGCTTCAACAACTGGCCAAAGGCGACAACCAGCAGAATCTCAATGCCCAAGGCACGGAGCTTCTCCAAAAATCCCGGCGAATTCACCGAGGCAACACGGTCCACCTCAATCCCTGCCTCCAATGCATGACGCGCAAAGGGAGTCGGAGCCAGAACCCGCTTCCGACCCACAGGACGGTCAGGCTGGGAACCAACACCAGTCAACTCCACGGAATCGTCCCCCAAAAGAGAATCCAAAATGGGCATGCCAAGATTGCCCGAACCTAAAAAGTAGACCCGGACCTTGGAGCTGCTCTGCGAAACAACGACGCCCATGGACAAAACTCTTGACGACTATCCCGAAAAAAGAGAAGACAGGAAACACGGCGGAATCCGTGCCTGGAAAAGCCCCCCGATATGGACAGGGGACGCAAAAAACATAATATAACTCGCAGTAGGGAGAAGGGAGGAGAATGGAGAGGGTAGTGCGTGGTTGGCGCGCTCGAGCGCGCCCGCGCGGCGATTCCGCCGCGCGTCCATTTAAGAGGGAGAACCACGAATGGACACGAATGGACACGAATAATAGAAATCATTTAAACCACGAAAAGCACGAAACACACGAAAAAATGTAATATTCGTGGTTCAATCCCTCCTCCTTGACGGAAGCCCACTGCAAAGTGTCCACGCACTACTTTCTCCTTTCTTCTCCCTCCTCCCTACTTTCGTGTGTTTCATGGTTGTGGGCTGCTTATATTGGAGCGTGGGGGAGACGGAGATCGAAGACACTACCTAACTTATTGGTAATAAGCATGTTAGGAAACTGTTCGTTCTCCACTCCCCCTTGTATTCTTTTAGTTCCGGCTACTTTCCTGCCTTGATTCGGTTCCAGTACTTGAGGTGTCTGGCCTCCTGTTCAGGGGAGAGTTCCGGCATGAATTCCGACTTTGCGAGGACCTCCTTCGGGATGATGAAGTTTCCGCTGTTGATGAGTTCCTGCGGGAGCAGCTTCACTCCGTCGACATTTGGGCAGTATGTATGGATGTCCTTGATATTCTGGGCGGCGTTTTCGGGCTCGTGCAGGAAATTGATGAGCTTGTATGCGAGATCCGGGTTTGGTGCGGAAGTTGGGATGACGAGCGTATCGCAGCTCATGTGGCATCCTTCCTTTGGCATGACGAATGCGAGCGTGTCCGGGTCTTCGTCCACCACCTGTGCCAGGTCGCTGAAGTATCCCATTACCACGAGGAATTCCCCTGCGGAGAGTCCGTTCTTGTACTGCTCGTTTTCGAACTTGATGACATTCTTGCGCCATTCCAGTCCCAGCTTCACCACCTCTTCCATCCGTGCGTCCCCGTCGACCGGGTCGTCCATTTCCGCGGCGGTGTATCCGAGGTACCTTCCGAGGGCTCCCAGGACTTCCGTGTAGTCATCGAGCAGCGTCATCCTTCCCGCGAGGTCCTCCCTCATGAAGACCGACCACGAGGGGTCGAAATCCGGGAGTCTTTCCTTGTTGTATCCGAGTCCGGTGTAGCTCATGAAATACGGGACGCTGTATTCCAGGACCATTGGGTTCATGAGAGCGACGATTTCGGGGTCCAGGTGTTTGAGATTCGGGAGTCTGGACTTGTCAAGCTTGACAATCATCCCTTCGCTTGCCATCTTTCCGATGAAGTAGTGCGTTGGGACGATGATGTCGTATCCCGTTCCGCCCGCCTGGAGCTTGGCGAACATCATCTCGTTGGAGTCGAAGATATCCTGCTTTACGATGCAGTCGTTCTCCTTCTCGAAGCGTGCGATCACCTCTGGGGAGAAGTAATCTGCCCAGGTGTAGACGTGGAGGACCTGCTTGCGGCTGCAGCCGGCCAGGACGAGCGCGAGAAGCGCCAGGAGTGCGAGGAAAGACTTGCGGTTCTTCATGGTGAATTATTCTCCGTAACTATTTTGGGAGGGGATTTGCTTTGCCGTCGGAAAGAAGAATCGTATGCGGCGCGGCGTCCCATCGCCGATTTTCTTCTGCGTGGACGCCTTGCCCGGGGAGTTGGTCCTCGCCATTTGGAGGCGGACGACGGCCAATTACAGTCCGCCGGATATTTCGAGGACGGTCCCCGTCACATACCCCGCCTGGGGACCCAGCAGATAGAATACTCCGCCGGCGACCTCCTCGGGACGCCCGAAGCGCCTGCAAGGCACCAGCTGGGTGTACTCCCTTTTCTGCTCCTCCGAGAGATTTCCAATAAAGTCCGTGTCGATGAAGCCTGGCGACACGCAGTTGCATGTGATTCCGCGCCGTGCCACCTCCTTTGCGAGGGACCGGCACATTCCCACCAATCCTGCCTTTGACGCGGAGTAGTTTGACTGTCCGCTCCATCCGAGGCGTCCCATTGGCGAAGTGATGAAGACCAGCCGTCCCTGGCGTCGTGGCAGCATTCTCAGAATTGCCTGTTTAGCCATGAGGAACGCCCCGTCAAGATTGACGGCCAGGACGCGGCGCCAGGACTCTTCCGGCAGCATTGCCGCGACTCCGTCCTGCCGGATTCCTGCGCAGTTCACCAGGAAATCCAGACGGTCGTGCCCTTCGTCGAAATCTGCGAAGAACTCCTCCACCTGTTTTGCGTCGGCCACGTCGAAGGAGCGGGTTTCGCAGCGTGCGGCCTGCCCTTCTGGAAGGCTCTTCAGGAACTCCTCCGCAGCGGCGACATTGCCGCCGTATGTAGCCACGACCGTCGCACCGTTCTCCAGGAGCATCCTGGTGACGGCTGCGCCGATGCCGCGTGTGCCGCCCGTGACGACCGCTATTCGAGATGAGAACGGGAAATCTGCCATTCTTGACGGGGTGGGGCTATCTTCGGCCTCACTTTCCTCCCTGCTTCACGATTTTCGCCCAGGAGTCCTTAAGTGAGACGGTCTTGTTGAAGACTGGTGCGCCGGGCGCGTGGTCTCTCCAGTCTGTGACGAAATACCCGAGCCTTTCGAACTGAACCCTGGTTTCCGGCGGGAGGGAGGCCAGTCCCGGTTCAATCCGGCACTCGTCCAGCACCTTCAGGGAGTCCGGGTTGAGATTCTCGATGAAGTCATGTCCTTCCTCGACGGCCTCCGGCTCCGCGCACTTGAAGAGCCGGTCGTATTCACGGACGGTTGCCTTGACGGAGTTCGTGGCCTCGACCCAGTGGATTGTGCCCTTGACCTTTCGTCCATCGGGGGCGTTTCCGCCCTTGGTATCCGGGTCGTATGTGCAGCGGAGCTCCACCACATTTCCGGCGGCGTCCTTGACCACCTCCTCGCACTTGATGAAATACCCCCAGCGGAGCCGGACCTCCCGTCCGGGCGCCAGCCTGAAGTACTTCGGCGGGGGGGCCTCCTGGAAGTCATCCTGTTCGATGAATAGCTCCCGTCCGAAGGGGACCTTCCTGGTGCCGTCTTCGGGTCGTTCCGGGTTGTTGACCGCCTCGAGCCATTCGACCTGCCCTTCCGGGTAGTTTGTGAGCACCACCTTCAGGGGCCTGAGGACCGCCATATACCTGGGGGCGTTGTGGTTGAGTTCCTCGCGGAGAGTGTTTTCGAGGACTCCCACGTCCGTCACTCCATTGAACTTGGTGATTCCCACTGCGGCCACGAAGTTTCGGATGCTGGAGGGGGTGTATCCGCGGCGTCGGAATCCCCGCACCGTAGGCATCCGCGGGTCGTCCCATCCGGAGACATGTCCCTCCTGGACCAGCCGCAGCAGCTTGCGTTTAGACATGACGGTGTACGTCAGGTTCAGGCGGCTGAACTCGATCTGGCGTGGCTTTCTGGGGATTGGGAGTGGTTCCAGGAACCAGTTGTAGAGTGGGCGGTGGATTTCGAACTCCAGGGTGCACAGCGAGTGCGTCACCTCCTCGATTGAGTCCTCCAGCCCGTGTGCCCAGTCGTACATTGGATAGATGCACCATTCGTCGCCTGTGCGCTCATGGCTTTCGTGGAGGATCCGGTACATGACCGGGTCCCGGAAATTGATATTCGGGCTTGCCATGTCGATCTTTGCGCGGAGCACCTTTGCGCCATTTGGGAATTCCCCGGCCTTCATACGCTTGAAGAGGTCCAGGTTTTCCTCGACGCTGCGGTCGCGCCATGGCGAGTTGACTCCCGCCTGGAAGGGTGTTCCCCGGGTTGCGCGGATCTCCTCGGCGGACTGGTCGTCGACGTATGCCAGCCCCTTCTCGATCATCAGGAGCGCGTACTCGTACATCTTCGGGAAGTATGACGAGGCGAACTTGACATCCCCGTCCCACCTGTATCCGAGCCATGCGATATCCTCCTGGATTGAATCGTAGTACTCCCTGTCCTCCTTTCCCGGGTTCGTGTCGTCCATCCGGAGATTGCACTTTCCTCCGAACTCTTGCGCCACGCCGAAATCGAGGCAGATAGCCTTTGCGTGTCCGATATGGAGGTATCCGTTGGGTTCGGGTGGGAAGCGCGTGCGGATTTCCTCGGGTCGGTATTTTCCCGAGGCCAGGTCTGCGCGGACGATTTCCCGGATGAAGTCTGTCGGTGCCTCGGCACCTGGGGCGGGCGTCTTGTCTAGGGTCTCTTCTGACATTGGGGTGTGGATTTCGGAGTGAATTCCGGGCAGTGAAGGCGTTCAACGGTGCGTGTCTACTTCTTGAGGACTTCCTTGGCCTCCTCCTCGGAGTCGACCTTCAGGTAGATGATTCCCTCGTCTGAATTGAAGACATAGTTCTTGGAGGGGTCGATTCCGTAGACGTAGAGGAGTGCGTTCCTGAGGAGCGACAGGTCAGCGGCGTACTGCGTGCGCTTCGCATCGTCGGTCTCCTCCTCCATCGCCTTCTCCAGGAGTCCGCGGCGGGCAATCAGCTTGACGAAGATCTCGGCGGGGGTGCCGATGCGCTGGTAGACCGCGTCCTTCTCCCTGTCGTAGCCATATTCGCTGACCACATCCGGGGCGAAGACAATCTTCAGGTACAGATTGAAGGCCACAAGGCTCTGGCGGGTCTTCTCGTGGGCGGCCTCAAGGGCGCTCTTCTCCTCGCCGTCCGCAAGCTCCTTCAGCTTGCCCTCCTCCTCGACAAACGCCTTGGTCAGGTTGGCGCGGCGGGTGATTGCAACTTCGTACGCCTCGCGGACCGAAACCCAGGCAATCAGGCGGCTTCCGTCCTCCTGGACGATTACGCCTTGTTCCGGGGCAGGTGCATCCTCTAGCTTTTCCGGCGCGTCCTGGGCATGGAGCCCGCTGGCCAGGGTGAAGGAGAGAGCCAGGAGAGATGCGAACTTTGCAAATTCTTTCATAAGTCGTTGAACCTCAAGTAGTTATAAAAAAACAATCAGTCCCTTCTTGTCAACTTCCGTAAAAATGCCTGTGTCCTCAGCTGTTTGGGATTTCCGATGACCTCTTCCGGGGTTCCCTGTTCCACAATCACCCCGTCGGCCATGAAGACCACCCTGTCTGACACCGCCCGTGCGAAATCGATTTCGTGTGTGACGATTACCATCGTCATTTTTTGTGCGGCGAGTCCCCGTATCACCTTGAGGATTTCGCCTGTGAGTTCCGGGTCCAGCGCGCTGGTAGGTTCGTCAAAGAAGAGGATTTTGGGTTTTCCGATAAGTGCCCGTGCGATGGAAACCCGTTGCTGTTGTCCTCCGGAGAGTTCGCACGGGTATGCGTCCGCCTTGTTTGCGAGCCCCATTTTCTTCAGGAGTTCCAGTGCGTCCGCCTTCACCTCCTCTGCATCCCTTCGTTGGACGCACAGTGGCGCGTCGGTGATGTTTTTCAGGACATTGTAGTGTGGGAAGAGGTTGAAGTTCTGGAAGACCAGTCCGAAATAGTTTCGTATGTCCCTGAGTTTGGATGCGGGGGCGTATTTTGCGGCGCCCTTTATCTCCCGGCAGACATTCTGGTCCAGGTAGTTGATTGTGCCGTGTTCTGCGGTTTCCAGGAGAGTCGCGCACCTCAGGAACGTGGACTTTCCGCTTCCCGAGGGTCCGATTATGGAGACAACCTCCCCTGCGGAGACCGAGAGCGAGATGTCCTTGAGGACCACGAGCTTTCCGAACCTCTTGCCCAGGTGCTGCACATCCAGGACGAAGGGTGCCCTGCCGGGTTCCTTCGCCGCCTTCGCCGCGTCCTTGCTGTCGTTGTTCTCCATCGTCATCGCCTACCTGTAGTAGTTGAAGTACTTTTCGAAGCGCTCCATGACGTATGCGACCACGAAATTAAGGACGTAGTATAGGACTCCCGCCACGATGTATGGGGTCATGGAACGGGTTGCGCTGGCCTGCATCTTCGCGTTGGTGAACATTTCGGCGCAGCTGATCGCGAAGGCGAGGGAGGTGTCCTTTGTGAGGGTGATGACCTCGTTTGTCACCGGCGGCAGGGTTCTCTTCACCACCTGTGGCAGGATGATTTTGAAGAAGGTCTGCACCCTCGAGTATCCCAGGACGTTTGCCGCCTCGTATTGTCCCAGGGAGATTGACTCGATGCCGCCGCGGAAGATCTCCGCGAAATACGCCGCGTAGTTGAGCGAGAACGCGATGATTACAGCGGGGAAGCGGTATGAGTCAGTGATGCTCACGCCAAAGAAGAAGTATGGACCGAAGAAGACGACGAGGAGCTGCAGCATCAGCGGGGTGCCGCGCATCACTGAGATGTAGATGCGCATCAGCCACGCCAGCGGCTTGAACCTGCTCATCCGCATGCAGCAGATCAGCAGCCCCAGGGGAATGGAGAAGAGAAGCGTCAGGGCGAAGATCGCCAGCGTGATCTCGAAGCCCCTGCACAGGACGACGCAGACATTGCTGAGTCCGTCTGAAAAATGAAGGAGCCCGAGGAATTTCCTCAGCAGTTCGAATCTGAATGGCAAAGGTTCCACTTGTCGTCAGGAAAACGCCGGGGAGTCGGACTTTTCTGGTCCGGCTGCCCCGACGCTTCGGATAGGGAGCAATTGGCGTATGGATGTCGGAAGCGGCCGCGCGTTACTTTCTGATGGTGACGTCCTGTCCGTTGAACCACTTCTTCGAGATTTCGGTGAAGGTGCCGTCCTCGTGCATTTCATCGAGGGTGGCCTGGACCGTGTCGCGCAGGACGGTGTTGCCCAGCTTGAAGCCGACGCCATACTTTTCGGGGACGAGTTCCTCGTCGAGGAGCCGCGTGGCATTGTCAGTGGCCATCAGCGTGATGGCAACACCGTAGTCGATGATGACCGCGTCGCAGACTCCGGTCTCCAGTTCCATGTATGCCTGGTTGAAGTTGGGGACTTCGATGAGCTTCTTCAGGCTGTCCAGGAGTTCCTTCGAGGACGGGTCCTTGATTGCCTTGAGGCCTGAGGAGTCCACCTGCGCCTCCACGACCTTGCCGGCCAGATCGGCCTTTGTCTTGATGTCGGAGTCCTTGCGGACGAGGATCACCTGTGAGCTGTCCACGTATGGTTCGCTCCAGGTATAGAGGTTTTCGCGGCCGTTGATTGTGAAGCCGTTCCAGATGCAGTTGATGACGCCGCTGGAGAGTTCCGCGTCCTTTGCATCCCAGTCGATTCCGCGCAGTTCGATCTTCCAGTTCTGGCGGCGTGCGACCTCCCTGGCGAGGTCCAGGTCGAAGCCAACCAGTTCGCCCTTTTCATTCTGGAAGCCGTAGGGTGGGAAGCTGGCGTCAAGGCCGACGATCAGGGTGAAATCGCCGCTTTCCAGGAAGGCCTTCGCGGCCTCGGGGGTGGACTCCGCCTGGTTCACGGCGGGATTGGAGGACTTGGTCGGTGCGCCGCCTTCCTTGCAGCAGCCACAGAACAGCGCCAGAAGAGCCAGCGACATCAATGCGGTGAAAAGAGTCTTCTTCATAGAGGAACCCCTCCTTGTATTTTGATGGGACAACATGGGAAAATATGCGATGCGCACGTGAAAATAGTAAATATACCCTCTTTTCCTAGTAGGGTAACTCGGTACAAGATATAGAGTCGCCGACGGGACGCCCCTTGGACGGGAAAAAGCGCAGGCGCAGGAGCCGGCGCCGTCCTGTCACATGTAGAGGAAGCATGCCACGCGGTGGTTCGGGGCGACCTCCCGCATTCCGGGGAGTTCCCCGTGGCATCGCCTGGTCGCCCTGGGGCACCGCGGCGCGAACGGGCACCCTGGCGGTGGCGAAAGTAGGCTTGGCACGCTTCCGGGGATGCTTTTCAGGTCGCGCGGGTCCTTCTGGAGGCTTGGGGAGGAGTCGATAAGCCCCTGGGTATAGGGATGTGCCGGGGAGGAGAAGAGCGTCTTGACGGGCGCCTCCTCCATGACCCTCGACCCGTACATCACGACCACGCGGGTGCACATCTCCCAGATGACGCCGAGGTCGTGGGTAATCAGGAGGAGTGCCCGCCTGCGGTCGTTGCCGGCTGCGACCTGGGAGAGGAGGTCCAGGATCTGCGCCTGGATTGTGACATCCAGCGCCGTGGTCGGTTCGTCTGCAATCAGGAGCTGTGGTTCCAGCAGCATTGCCATCGCAATCATCACCCGCTGTCGCATGCCGCCTGACAATTCGAATGGATATGCCCTGAGGGCGCGCCGCGGGTCGGCGATGCCCACGCGCTCCATCCAGGCCTGGATTAGCGCATCCTCGTCGGCGCGTGGGAGGTGCCTGTGGAGGCGAAGCGTCTCGGCAAGCTGGTCGCGCACCAGGTGGAGCGGCGAGAGCGCCGTCATGGGTTCCTGGAAGATGACGCCAATCTGGGCGCCGCGTATCCTCTGGAGTTCGGTGGCGGGCAACCCCACCAGCTCCCGTCCAAGAAAACGGATGCTTCCGGAGACAGTGCGCCCCGGGGGCGACGGCACAAGGCGCGGAATCGACATCGCAGTCACGGACTTGCCGCATCCAGACTCCCCCACAAGGCCCACGACCTCGCCGGAACCAATACGCAGCGTGACATCGTTGACGGCATGCACTACGCCCTCGTCAGTGTCAAATTCGACGGTCAGATTCGAAATGTCCAGGATTTCATCCATGAAATGCAAAATCCCCCTGGCGGAGTGGCTTCCTCCGTCAGGGGGAGCGATGGCAGCACTTTGGCCCTTTGGGCCTGTATCCGCCGCTAATCTACTACTTGAGCCCCGCCTTTTTCCTTGCGGCCGCAAGGAATTTCAGCATGGCGGTTTCGCTTCCTGGCGCGGTCATGTGGTAGTATTCGCGGTATTTGAGTTTGGATGCGGCCGCCTCGTCGATGATGACGGTCACATTTGGGTGGAGTTGCAGTGCTGAGGAGGTATTCATCGAGGTGATTGGCCCCTCCAGCATTCCATGGATTGCCTCCGCCTTGTTTGCTCCGAAGGCGATCATCAGCACCTCGTCGGCGTCCAGGACTGTTCCGACACCCATTGAGAGCGCCCACTTCGGCACCTTCTCGGTCTTGCCATTGAAGAAGAGCCGCGCATTGTCCTCGATTGTGGACTGCGCGAGGGTGATGATGTGGGTGCGGCTGGTGAGGGAGGTTCCGGGTTCATTGAAGCCGATGTGCCCATCCCGTCCAATTCCGACAACCTGGAGCTTGATGCCTCCGACGGAGACGATCGCCTCCTCGTAGCGTGCGCACTCGTGTTCGATGTCGGAGGTCAGCCCATCCAGGAAGTTCACGTTCTCCTTCTTGATGTTGACATGGTCGAAGAGATGCTTGTTCATGAAGTGGCGGTAGCTCTGGGGGTCGTTCGGGGGCAGTCCGATGTATTCGTCGAGGTTGAAGGTATGCACATCGGAGAAGTCGATTTCACCCTTCTTGTACCCCTTGACCATCTCGCTGTAGAGTCCCTCCGGGGTGGATCCCGTGGGCAGCCCGAGAACCTTGGCACGGCAGTTCATGACCCTGTCCCGAACAATCTTGTACGCCTCCTTGGCGACCGTCCGTTTGTCCTTGCAGATGATAACGTTCATTCTACCTCCTTGAATTTGGGGTTCCGACGGGTCTGGTCAAAGGGGGAACTCTCCGGAAAAATCAACTTCGCCCCTGCCCTCATCAGGTATTATTGGACAAATCCAACGAAAAACCAGCAAAACGACGAAATTTTTGAAAGTAGGGAGGAGGGAGAAGAGGGAAGAGGGTAGTGCGTGGAAAGTAGGGAACAGGGAGGAGGGAGAAGAAGGCAGTGCGTGGACACTATGCAGTGGGCTGCCGTCAAGTAGGGAGGAGGGAGAAGGGAGGATTAAACCACGAAAGCACGAAAGGGGGAATAATAGAACCACGAATGGACACGAATGGACCACGAACGGGGGGAATCGGGGCTTGTGCACGTTATCACAAAAAAAAGCCCGGTGCGTTTCCGCATCGGGCGTTTCATTTTTGATGGGGTGGCTTGTCGTCAGCCGACTCTTCCGCTTCTTAGGATTCCCTTTGAGAGGAAGCCGTCGTAATTACGGCTGATGAGGTAGGTCTGGATTTGCCGCATGGTATCCAGCATGACGCCCACGATAATCAGGAGGCTGGTGCCACCGAAGAACTGTGAGAGGGATGACGGAATCTTCAGGAATGAAGTAGTGAGGATCATTGGCAGGATTGCAAGGACAAGCAGTCCGAGTGCTCCGGCCAGCGTGATGCGGCTCATTGCGTGGTCGAGGAAGTCGCTGGTTGGCTTTCCGGGGCGGATGCCGGGGATGTATCCGTTGTTCTTCTGGAAGTCGTCTGCAATCTGGATTGGGTTGAACTGGTTTGCGACCCAGAAGAATGCGAAGAGCATAAGGAGTGCGGCGTAGAAGATCGCGTATCCGAAGGAGCCGTACTGGAAGTGGATTGCCAGCCACTGCGTGACTGCGTTGGCGGGCAGATATCGCAGGATGACCTCGAAGAAGGAGAGGATTGCGCCGGCGAAGATGATTGGCATGACATTCGCGTAGTTCACGCGGAGAGGCAGGTAGGTCGTCTGGACGCCTGCGGAGCGGCCGAATCCGCCGACGGCGCGCTGCTGCGCGTAGCGGACGGGGATTTTGCGCATGCCTTCGGTCAGGACGATTGCGCCGACGGTGACCGCGATGAAGAGGGCGACGAGGATTGCCAGGTGGATGACTGTCAGCTGGCTCTCGCCTGTCGCGCTGCCGACGAAGACCATCTGGTAGAGGCTGACCAGCGCGCTTGGGATTCTGGCGACGATGTTGACCGTGATGATAAGGGACGCGCCGTTGCCGACGCCACGCTCCGTGACCATTTCACCGAGCCAGGTGATGAACATGGAGCCGCCCACCAGGATGATGATGGTCTGGATCATGAATCCGGGGCCCGGATTGAAGACTACTGGAAGTTCGCCGAGTCCAAGACGGCTGGGCTCCATCATTGCCACGGAGAACATGATTCCCTGGATGATTGCGACGATGACGGTCATCACCCTCATGATGAAGTTATACTGCTGCATTCCGCTTTCGCCTTCGCGGGTCATCTTGCTGAGAGCCGGGATGACGGGCGTCATCAGCTGCAGGATGATGGAGGCGGAGATGTACGGCATGATGCCCAGCGCACCGATGGCGAACTTTTCCATTGCGCCGCCGCTGAAGAGGCTGAGCATGCCCATGATGCCGGAGGAGCCCGCGTTGCTGTTCAGGTTGTTGAAGAGCTCCTTGAGGCGCACGGGGTCGATTCCTGGGCACGGGATGGCTGCGGTCAGCTGCACCAGGGCAATCATTGCGAAGGTGAAGAGGAGACGCTTCTTCAGTTCAGGAATCTTAAAGCAGTTCAGATAGGCGGAGAGCATATCAGTTCCTAGTTGTGCATGTCAATTTGAAATGGATGCGCCTGGTCGTCCAATGGAGGCGAAACGGAGTCAAATATACAACGGTTGCGTGCGCCGTCCAGTCCGATTACGCAGGAAAGGGGAAATCTCCGAAAAAACCCCTCGCGCTTTTGTCCTTGGGCGCATCCGGCGGCCTGCCGCCGCTGCGCCCCTTGAGTCAAGGGAGGGGTTTTTCCTGGAGCCGAAGGCCACTTACTCCGCGGTCTTCTCGGCGGTGGCCGCCGCAAGTGCCGCCACTGCCTTCTTCTTGTTCTTGCACGCGAAGTGGCGCGCCTTCTTGGCGGCGACATCTTCCTCGTGGGTCGGCATCTTCTCCTCGACGCTGCCGCCGACGGCCTCGATCTTGGCCTTGGCCTGGCCGCTGAACCTGTCGGCGGAGACCTTGAGAGCCTTGGTCAATTCGCCGTTGGCGAGAATCTTCAGCGGGAGGGGCTCCTTGCTGACAAGACCCTTCTCGAGAAGAATCTCGCGGTTCACCTCGGCGCCGGACTCGAAGTTCTTCTCGAGGGTCGAAAGGTTGACCACCTCGAAGAGGACATGGTTCGGGTTGTTGAAGCCGCGCTTGGGCAGACGGCGGATCAGCGGAATCTGGCCACCCTCGAAATGCGGACGGCGCTTTGCGCCGGCGCGGGCGCCGGCACCCTTGTCACCACGGCCGGCAGTGCGGCCGTTGCCAGAACCGTCACCACGGCCGACGCGCTTGCGCGCCTGGCGGTTGAAGGTATTCTTCAGTTCGTGAAGCTTCATGGAAATTCCCTCCTTAGAACGCGTGGATGTCGCGCTTCTCAAGCATCTCGTCACGGGTGCGCAGCATCTTCAGCGCCTCGAAGGTCGCCTTGACGACATTCGACTGGTTGCTGCTGCCCAGCGACTTCGCCAGGACGTCCTGGATGCCGGCAAGCTCAAGGACGGCGCGCATGCCGCCGCCTGCGATGACGCCGGTACCCTGGCTGGCAGGCTTGATCAGCACCTTGGCGGCGCAGAAACGCGCCTCCACCGCATGGGTGATTGTGGTTCCACGGGTGGGGACCGCCATCAGATTCTTGCGGGCGTGCTCGCCGCCCTTGCGGATGGCGTCGGAAAGCTCGTTGGCCTTGCCGAAGCCCAGGCCGACGCGGCCCTTCTTGTCTCCGACTGCGATCAATGCGCTGAAGGAGAAGTTCTTGCCGCCCTTGACGACCTTGGTGGAGCGGTTGACCACGATTGTGCGCTCCTCGAACTCGTCCTGCTCGACCTCGCGTTCGCGGCGGTCGTTCCTGCGCTGGTCGTTGCGGCGCTGGGGGCGTCCCTCGGACTTGCGGGTGGATGCCGCGGCGCCGACCTCTGGGGTCTCGGCGGGGGCGGTCACCTTATCTTCAATTTCGTTTGCCACGGATGTAGTCTCCATAAGTGACTGGTTTAGGTGCTAGAACTCGAGACCTGCCTTGCGGGCGGCTTCAGCCAGGGCCTTCACGCAACCATGGTATGGGAACCCGCCACGGTCGAAAACCACAGTCTTGATATCCTTCGCCAGCGCACGCTGCGCAATCGCGTCGCCGATCACCTCGGCGCTCTTGATGTTCGCAGAGAGCTTCTGCGCACGGAAATCCTTCTCCACGGTGGCCGCGGAAGCCAGGGTGACCCCGGCCTCGTCGTCGATCACCTGGGCGTAGATGTGGGCGCCGGTGCGGCAGACGCACAGGCGCGGCTTTGCCGCTGTGCCCGAAACCTTGTTGCGGATATGGCGATGACGGCGGATCCGCTGTTCCTTCTTGCTTAGCTTGCTCATTTCTGTCTTGTCCTCTACTAGACTTGCCGTCGGCTTGGTACGACGGCCGCCACGAACCTCCTGGGAAGATGCACTCCTCCGCCAAGGAGTTCGCAGCGTGCTTCAAACATGGGCGGGGAAGCCTGGCCGGAGAAGCCATGCCGCAGTCGCGGCCGGGCTCCGGGGCGCGGCCTCCGCCGCCTTGGACTACTACACCTTCTTGCCTTCCTTCAGGGAGAGCTGCTCTCCAGCGTAGCGGACGCCCTTGCCATGGTAGGCGTCGGGCACGCGGTTGCTGCGGATTGTCGCCGCGGCCTGACCAACCGCCTGCTTGTCAATGGACTCCAGGACAATGTGGGTCTGGTCCTTGAGGGTGCAGGTCACATTGCTTGGCACATTGAAGATGCGGGGGTTGCTGTATCCCAGGTTCAGCGTGAGTTCCTGGCCCTTGATGGCGGCGCGGTATCCGACGCCCACCAGTTCCAGCTCGATGGTGAAGCCGGTGTTGACGCCGATCACCATGTTGTTGACGAGGCTGCGGATCAGGCCGTGGTTCATCTTGGTCTGGCGCGCGTCGCTGGCACGGCTGACATGGATCTCCTTGCCATCCTCGGAGACCTTGACGGTCACGTCGGAGGGAATCGACTGTGTCAGGGTGCCCTTGGGGCCCGTGACGGTTGCCACGCCGTCCTTGATCTCCACCTTCACCTTCGGATCCAGTGCGATCGGCTTGTTACCCATTCTAGACATTGCTGCTATTCCTCCATCGTTGTGCTACCAGACATAGCAGAGCAGCTCGCCGCCGATGTTGCGCTTGCGCGCGGCACGGTCGGTCATCAGCCCCTGGGAGGTGGTCAGAATGGCCACGCCCAGACCGCCGAGGACACGGGGAATCTCGGAGCTGTTCACATAGACCCGGCAGGAGGGGCGGCTGACCCGCTTGATGCCCTCGATGACAGGAGTAGCGTTCTTGCCCTTGTACTTCAAAGTGATGTTAAGGGCCTTCTTGTTGTTGCCCAGGTCCTGAACCTCGAAGCTGTCGATGAATCCAGTCTCCTTAAGCGTCTCGGCCAGGGCGGCCTTCAACTTGCTGGAGGGCATGGAGACGGTGGGCAGCTTGGCGTTCGAGGCGTTGCGCACCCGAGTCAGCATATCAGCAATTGGATCGCTCATGCTCATGGTTGTATGCCTCCTTAGGTTACCAGCTTGCCTTGGTCACGCCGGGGATCAGGCCATTGCTGGCCAGTTCGCGCAGGCAGATGCGGCACAGGTGGAATTTGCGGTAGACGGCGCGGACACGACCGCAGCGCTCGCAACGGGTGTATGCCCTGCTGCTGAACTTCGGCGTCCTCTTTGACTTGATGATAAGACTTTTCCTTGCCACGGATGTATCCTCCTCAGTTCTTGGCGAATGGCATGCCCAAGAACGCGAGCAGGTCACGTGCCTCGTCGTCGGTCTTGGCTGTGGTAACGATGGTGATGTTCATGCCAACCGTGTGCTTCGCCTTGTCCATGTCCACTTCAGTGAAGACGGACTGGTCTGCCAGGCCGAAGGTGTAGTTGCCCGCACCGTCGAAGGACTTCGTCGGCACGCCGCGGAAGTCGCGGACGCGTGGCAGGACGATGTTCACCAGGCGGTAGAGGAAGTTGTACATCTTCTCGCGGCGGAGAGTCACCGAGGCACCCACGTTCATGCCCGCGCGGAGCTTGAACTGGGAGATGTTCTTGGTGGTCTTGGTGATGACGGCCTTCTGGCCGGTGATGCGGCCAAGGGTGTCAACCACCTCGTTCAGGTTCTCACGGTCCTTGTCAGGGGAGACGCCGCTGTTCAGGACGACCTTCACAAGCTTCGGAATCTCCATGGGATTCTTGTAGCCGTGCTTCTCCTTCAGCGCGGGGATCACCTGCTCGTTGTATTGAATGTAGAGCGGATTTGTGTTCATCTTTGGATATCCTCCCTCCGCTTACGCCTTCTGGGCGGCCTTCGCGACCTGGGGACGGGCGCGGTAGCGGCCTTCCTCCATCACGTTGCTGATGTCAATGGGGCCTTCCACATCCATGATGCCACCCTGGGGCTTCTCCTGGGTGCGGCGCATGGTCTTCTTCTGGATGTTGATGCCCTCGACGTAGACGCGCCCGGCCTTGCGGTCGACGCGCAGCACCTTGCCGCTCTTGCCCTTGTCGGCGCCAGCGATCACGACGACGATGTCGTTCTTCTTGACTGTTGATTTGGCCATTAGAGCACCTCCGGGGCGAGCGAGATGATTTTGGTGAAGTTCTTCTCGCGCAGTTCGCGGGCGACCGGTCCGAAGATACGGGTGCCGCGGGGGTTGTTTGCATCGTCGATGATGACTGCGGCGTCCCTGTCGAAACGCAGGCAGCTGCCATCGGCACGGCGGATGTTCTTGGCGGTTCTGACGACGACTGCCTTGACGACATCGCCCTTCTTGACGACTCCGCGTGGCTGAGCCTCCTTGACGCTGGCCCGGATGATATCGCCGATTTCGGCGTACTCCTTGCCCTGCCCGAGGCACCGGATCGCCATAATGACCTTGGCGCCGGTGTTGTCAGCCACCTCGAGTGTGGTCTGCATCTGAATCATTTTCTATTCTCCTGGGGCTTTTGGGTTAGTCTGTGGCGGCGTGCTTCTGGATTTCGACCAGGCGCCAGCGCTTCATCTTGGAGAGGCGGCGGGTCTCCATGATCTTGACAACGTCGCCCACCTTGGACTCGTTGTTCTCGTCATGGACGTAGCACTTCTTGGTGTGCTTGACGACCTTCTTGTAGAGCGGGTCGGGAGCGGAGCGCACGATTGCGACGACGCGGGTCTTGTCCTGCTTGTCGCTGACAACCGTGCCGACTCGCACCTTGCGGTGGTTTTCGCGGACCTCCTGGACGGGGGTCTCGTTCTTCTGAGTATCTTCTGACATCTTGCGGTTACCCCTGTTTTGGTTAGGCCTTTGCCGCCTTCCTGGCGGTCATCTCGGTTTCCAGACGGGCGATGTCCTTGCGGAGCTTTCCGATTCTGGCGGTGTCCTTCAGCTCGCTGGTCTGATACTTCAGACGGAGCTGGAAGATTTCCCGGCGGTTCTCGGCAAGCTGCTGCAGAATCTCGTCGTCGGTCTTCTGACGGATCTCGGATGGTTTCATCTTTGAAATTCCCTATCTTGCGCCTCGGGGAGGCCCTGCGTGGCGTCCGCCAGGCTTCCCCTTTGGCATCCGTGTCTATTCGGCGACGTGGCGTGTGAGGAATCTGCAGCGCACGGGCAGCTTGCTTGCGGCCAGTGCGAGGGCTTCCTTGGCGACTGTCTCGGAGCATCCCGAGACTTCAATCACCATATTGCCAGGCCTGATGACTGCGACCCAGAACTCCGGGGCGCCCTTTCCCTTTCCCATACGGGTTTCGAGGGGTTTCTTCGAGACCGGCTTGTCGGGGAAGATCCTCAGCCAGAGCTGTCCCTTCCTCTCCATGCGGCGTGTCGCCGCGACACGTGCCGCCTCGATCTGCGCGCCGGTGATCCATGCGCGTTCGAGGACCTGCAGGCCGTAGTCGCCGAAGTCGAGCTTGTTATTGCGCGTTGCGAGGCCCGCGCGCGTTCCGCGTTGCACCTTTCGGTGCTCTGCGCGTTTTGGCATTAGAGGCATTGTTGATTTCCTCCCAGTTTTCGGGTTTGCAGATCCAGACTTTGATTCCAATCAGGCCGGCAAGCGTATGCGCTTCCACGAAGCCATAGTCGATATTGGCGGAAAGGGTGTGCAGGGGCACCTTCCCTTCCTTGTACTGCTCGACACGAGCAAGCTCCGCGCCGCCAAGACGGCCGCTGATGCGGATACGGACGCCCTCGGCGCCACGCTCCATGGCAGTCTGGATGGCGCGCTTCATGGCGCGGCGGAATGCCACGCGGCGCTCAAGCTGCTGGGCGATGGACTCGGCCACCAGGGTGGCGTCAACCTCGGGAACCCTGATTTCCTTGACGTCGACCAGGACTTCCTCGTCCTTCGCGATGTCCTTCAGCTCCTCCTTGATCTTGTCAAGGCCGGCGCCGCGCTTCTCCTTGGAGTCGGTTGCGACGGGTGCGGCGGCCTTGCCGCGGCGGTCGTTCCTGTCCTCGAAGTGGCCGGTGATGATGATGCCGGGGCGTGCGGTGAAGATGGTCAGGCGGAGGCGGCGTCCGAATCTCTCGATGAGAATCTTGGAGACGCTTGCGTTCTTGAGGAGCTTGCCCAGCTTCTCGCGGATCCGGAGATCCTCCTGGAGGAGTTCGCCGAATGACTTGTTGATGCTGTCGGCCTTCTCCTTGCTGCGTGCAAACCAGCGGGATTTCCAGTCCTTGCGGATTGGAAGGCGGAAGCCAATTGGATTTACTTTTTGACCCACGGTGTATCCTCCTGATTATGCCTGGTCGGAGACGATGATGCGGATATGGCTCGTCCGCTTGAGGATTCGGCTGGCCGATCCGCGGCTGCGAGGCCAGAAACGCTTCATGGTCGGGCCCTCGCCGACGGTTGCCTCTTTGACGATGAGCTCGGAACGGCTGACGCCGCCCTGCTCGGCATTCTCCGCGTTGGCCACGGCGGACTTCAGCGTGGCCTCCACAAGACGGGCGGCCTTCCGCGGAATCAGCGCCACGGTATTCAACGCAGTGATGGCAGGCTTCCCCTGGATCAGGCGCGTGACCTCACGGGCCTTGAACGGGGAAATCCGCACATACTTGGAAATGGCGATTTTTTCCATTTTTTCGATGCTTTGGGTTCCTTTTTCGGGTTCTACTACTGGATGAACAAACAATTCTAAGACGCGGTCCCCCCGCCTCGGCGCGTGGGAGAGAAAGCCAGGTCGGGGACACCGGCGCTCTTCGCCCCTTGGAAGGGAGTCACTGGGGTTTCTTCAATCCCGGCCATGCCTCGCAGTATGGCAAATAAGCCACCGTCGAAGCCTGTCCAAAACGTGGCGAGAAAAACCCGCCCGCATGGGATTCGGCACTGGGACAAATTCGATTATCGTGGACGGACGACACCGCACCGTACACCCGGAAACGCAGGTGTAAGGACGCCTAATATATACATCCCGCAGAACTTTTCCACCAAAAAGAAAAAAAAGTAGGGAATAGGGAGGAGGGAGGAGAAGGGAGTGCGTGGACACTATGCAGTGGGCTTCCGTCGGGTAGGGAACAGGGAGGAGGGAGGAGAAGGTAGTGCGCGGGGATGGCGCGCGTGGGCGCGCCCGCGCGGCAATTCTGCCACGCGTCCATTTGAGTAGGGAGAACCACGAATGCCAATTTTTCATAGGGAATAGGGAGGAGAAGGTAGTGCGTGGATGGCGCGAGTGGGCGCGCCCGCGCGGCAATTCTGCCGTGCGTCCATTTGAGTAGGGGGAACCACGAATGCCAATTTTTCATGAGGCGGGGTCACTGTTTTTTTATATTTCGTGTGTTTCGTGTGTTTCGTGGCTATGACTGTCTTGCCATTTTCGTGTGCATTCGTGTGCATTCGTGGTTCAAAAATGGACTTTCGTGTGTTTCGTGGTTTCCGAATAGGTATTTCGTGGCTATGACTGTCTTGCCATTTTCGTGTGCATTCGTGGTTCAAAAATGGACTTTCGTGTATTTCGTGGTTCTATTGCCCGTCCTTTGCCGAGGTTATCATCCTCTGTCTTACGGCGTGGAAGTCAGCGTCAGCGCGACGCGGCCTCCAAGGAAGGGGCTGCTGCCGAGTGGGGAGAGCTTGTTGCGTGTTGCCGAGCGGCAATGCTGCGCGTAGAAGAAAAAGGAGCCGCCGCGGTCCGACCGCTCGGTGCCCGTGGCGGGGCCCTTGGGGTCTGTCACGGCAGAGTTGCCGAGGTCCTTCTGATACCAGTCCAGGCAACACTCGCGCACATTTCCGTGCATGTCATAGAGTCCCCAGGCATTTGGCTGATAGGAGCCCACCTTGGTATGTTCGGAATAACCGCCCCTTCCGTCTTTCTGATTGCTGAGATACCTTCCGGCCTCGTCCATGGCGGAATCCTGGGATGGCCAGGTCAGATTCTTTCCCGTATTGAGTGCGGTGGTGGTTCCCGCGCGGCAGGCGTACTCCCACTGTGCCTCCGTGGGCAGGTCGAAGTCCCGTCCCGTCTTTGCGCGGAGTTTTCCCAGGAACGAATCCTCGTCCACCTCGTTTGAGGATGGCCATCCGGCGCCCTTGGATTCCCCCCGTAGGATGCCGTAGTTGATCTTCTCCACGGGGCGTGTGTCGCCTTGGTAATTTGACGGATTGCTTCCGTAGACAAGGAAGAACTGCTTCTGGGTAATCGGAAAGACACCGATGTAGAAATCCTCCGTGAGAGTCACCTGGTGCTGGGTTTCGCTGGAGAATCTTCCCACTTCCGTGTCGGGGGACCCCATGGTGAAAGTGCCCTTCTGAATGCGTCGCAGCCACAGTTCCGTGGTGCGGCATGTATCATCGGAAAGATCAGGTCCCGCGGAGGAGGTGGTGATGGCGCCCGTATTCAAGTCAACTACAAGATAGCGGGGCCAGTTCTCCTTTGCCTCTGCCGTGGCGGTCACAGTGAACTCCGAGGAGTGCCCTCCGGGCCAGTCCGCAGCGGAATCCCAGACGATGTGGTATGGGCCGCCGGCCTGCAGCAACTCCCCGGCCGCCCCGTCTCCCGTGAGGGAGGTCATGGGGACTGATTCGTCCCAGTCGCGGTCGTGCCCCTGGAAGGAGACAGCCATGGCGTCGTCGGGGGTGTCGCACTCCAGGGAGTAGGTGATGTCGACTAGTCCGTTCCATGGCGTGCGTGGCGTCGCAACCAGATTGACGACGCGGGCGTTCTCCGCCGCAAGAAGGGCGAGACATGAGAACAGGAACGAGAGGAAGGCAAGCCTGGTGATTATCAGTGTCTTCATTGTGGAGATGGGTGGCAGTGATTAAGTCATCTAGGGCGACCAGGAAGTCCCATACGGGAACGATGTCTTCGAGTAGCAGGAAGAAATGTAAATCTTTTTGATAATCTTTCGAGGATGGCCGGTCTGTTTTTTGATGGCGCTTGTAGTCCTTCGAGGCCACGAATGGACACGAAGAGATGGAGAGAGTATGAACCACGAATGCACACGAATGGACACTAAAAAAACATTTGAACCACGAAAAGCACGAAATACACGAAAGGCACGAAATGACGGAAAGATATGAACCACGAATGGATACGAATGGACACGAATATTTTTTCATAGGGAGGAGGGAGGAGAAGGTAGTGCGGGGATGGCGCGCGTGGGCGCGCCCTGTAGGAGAGGGAGAACCACGAATGGACATGAATATATTGGAATAATTATATTGATGCATGGAAACACGGAAATGGCATGATGCAGTATTATTTAGATGCGGCATACGCAGACTTCAAGGGATTTTTCACCGTTTTTTTTGAGGACAAATTGCCATGAAAGAGCACCAGCACATAGAGTGGAAGCGGAACTGGCGGGACGAGTATCTGAAATGGGTATGCGCCTTTGCCAACGCAGACGGCGGCGAATTGCTTATTGGTGTCGAGGACAACGGAATAACTGTTGGTGTCGATAATGCAGAAAGACTGCTGGAAGAACTTCCAAACAAGATTGCCTCCACAATGGGGTTAGTGTGCCCAGTGGACGCCATAGAGAGGGATGGCAAGACGATTATAAGGATAACAGTAGGACCTTCATCAGCACCAGTAAGCTATCATGGCGAATTCCACATCCGCAGCGGCGCGACCAAGCAGGTGCTGACAGGCGCTGCCTTGACGCAGTTCATTTTGGACAAGACTGGCACGAAATGGGATGGCCTTCCCGTGGATGGCGTGACGATAGATGAACTTGACTACGAAAGTTTCGATATTTTCCGCAGGCATGCAATTTCCTCGCGACGCATGTCCAAGGAAGATGCGGAAGCAGTGCCGGCAGAGTTGCTTGACCGCCTTGGGTTGATGATTGACGGAAAACTGACCCGTGCGGCAATCCTCCTTTTCCACCGTCATCCGGAAAGATGGTTTCCCACTTGCTATACACAGATTGGCTTCTTCCAGAATGATGCAGACATCCTCTTTCAGGACGAGGTGCATGGCTCTCTGCTTGTCCAGTCCGAGCATGCCATTGAGATGCTATGGCTCAAGTATTTCATTGCCCCCATCACCTATCAAGGCATAACGCGCGTGGACAACTACCCGTATTCTAAAGACGCAGTTCGTGAACTGTTCCATAATGCCTTGATGCATCAAGACTTCGCCAATGGAGGCTCCGTTCAAATCAGTGTCTATCATGACAGACTGTTTATCTCCAATGCCGGTGGACTGCCACAGGGATGGACTGTGGAAAAACTGATGGGCAAGCATCGTTCGGAGGCCCGGAATGACCTTGTCGCCAAGGCATTTTTCAAGGCAGGACTTGTTGAGAAGTGGGGGCGCGGAATTGAGAAGGTCTGCCGGATTTGCAGGGAATACGGCAATCCTGCCCCAGTCTATTCCGTTTCGCCAGTTGATGTGATGGTCAGGCTGGATGCCACCCTGTCTTCCCAGAAACTATACGACAAGGAGATCACCACCCCAGTCGTCACATTGCCAGATAGCTGCCTTGTGCGTCTGATATCTGTTCTTGAAGAAGCCAAAAGCAACTTGGAGCTTCTTTCATTGCTGCGAATCAAGGAGAGAAAAGACCTTTTGAAGCGATTCCTAAATCCGGCGATGAAATTTGGTTACATAGAATTTACGATTCCAGGTAAACCAAATTCGCGTTTGCAGAAATACAGGCTGACTGTCTTGGGACGGCAATTGCTGGATGAATTAAGGAAGTCAGGCAATGCATGAGGATTCCAATATGGGCAACAACATGTGCATGGGGAGTCTATCGAATCTGGTTGGTCTGCTCATAGTGGTGTCCTCTTGGTTTGGAAGCCGCCGGGATTGGCGGCACGTCCAATGATTTGAGCCCACTTCCCGGAAAAGCAAATCCAGTCGGCCACCATTCTTGCGCCCTACGAATACAACGAAAGGCACGAAATGACGGAGAGAGATATGAACCACGAATGGACACGAATGGTTTTTCATAGGGAGAAGGGAGGGAGGAGGGAGGAGAAGGTAGTGCGGGGACACTATGCAGTGGGCTTCCGTCGGGTAGGGAGAAGGGAGGAGGGAGGAGAAGGGAGTGCGGGGATGGCGCGCGTGGGCGCGCCCTGTGTGAGAGTATGAACCACGAATGCACACGAATGGACACTAAAAAAAACATTTGAACCACGAAAAGCACGAAATACACGAAAATATTAAATCATTTGAACCACGAATGCACACGAATGGACACGAATAATTTTTCATAGGGAATAGGGAGGAGAAGGCAGTGCGTGGATGGCGCGCGTGGGCGCGCCCGCGCGGCAATTCTGCCACGCGTCCATTGAGGAGGGGATGAACCACGAAAAGCACGAAATACACGAAAGGCACGAAATGACGATGGCAGGGAATAGTTTGGACCACGAATGGACACGAATGGACACGAAGTGGCGGAGGGAGTATTTAACCACGAAAAGCACGAATGCACACGAAAGAGACACGGAGGTGGGGGTATCCGTGGAACAAAACGCATGATTCGAGGTCGCTTTGTCCATGGCGTTTACATTATGGGGTCATCGGCAGCTGGATTTTTGCATGTATCATTTACCACTGAGTGCATTTTTACTATTGGTCTTCCTGGCGTTTCTGCCCGGTGTGCATGGGCAGGAAGAATCGGAAGTGGAGTCCTTGCGGCAGCGTCTCACGGAGGCTCGGGAACTGCACGTCCAGTTTCAGGAGGAGAAGTTGCAGCTTGAACGTGAGAAGGCGTCCTTGGAGCGGGAGCTGGCGTCCTTGAGGAAGCAATATGCGACCCTGCTATTAGAAAACGACAAAAATGCACAATCCCAGACAGAATTAGACTTGGCCGCCATTCATCTTATTAAAGGGGCTGAGAATGGCGAACTTGGGGAGGGGGATGCGGCCAGGATGGTCGAATTGCTTGGGCACTGCCTGGCGCGTCTTCGTGAGGTCGAGAAGATCGGGGCGGCGCTGGAGGACACCATTGTCGCGGCGCTGGATGCCTCCGGGGCATCCCAGGCATTGCGTGAGCCTGTGGAAAAGTCCCTGGCGGCATTTAGGGAGTCCCTTGAGGCGGCGTTGTCGGAGATTGGCCTGGCATCGACCCCCGACGCGGAGGCGTCCTCGGGGAGTTGTGCGATATTGCGTCTAGACAATGTGACCCAGATTGCGATATTGGACCAGGGATCCCTGCATGGCATTCGTCTGGGTCAGGAGTTCACCCTTAGGCGTGACGGGCAGGTTCTGGCGCGTCTCAAGGTCGTCCAGTTGCGTCCCCGCCATGCTGCCGCCGCATTGACATCAGGGGATTTCCAGAGTCTTGCCTACGGCGCCTTGTTGCACAAGGAGGCGGAATAGGGGAACCAGCCCGCCTTCGCCGGGTGGCCGCCGTGGGTTGCGCATTCGCTCCATCCCACGGCTGATATCATGCCACCGCTATGGGGTTCGCCTCCCCTTGCTTCTATTGGAACATTTTTTCGCGGACGATTGTGTGGTCCCTTTCGGGTCCCACGGAGATGATACCGACCCTGGCCCCGGCCACTTCTCCGATTCGCTCCACATATTCCCGGCACTTTTCGGGGAGTTCCTCGAAGCGTCTGCACATAGTCGTGTCGGCCTTCCATCCGGGGAGCGTCTCGTAGACAGGCTCGACATCTGCGAGGATCTTGAGGCTTGCGGGGAATTCCCTGAGCATCTGCCCATTGTGCCTGTATCCCGTGCAGATTTTGATTTCATCGAAGGAATCCAGGATATCGAGCCTTGTGAGTGCGATGCAGTCGAGCCCGTTCAATTGGACTGCGTATTTGATGACAGCCAGGTCCAGCCATCCGCACCGTCTTGGCCGTCCAGTCGTCGCGCCGTATTCATGTGCGATTTCGCGGATTCTGTTTCCTGTCTCGTCTGTCAATTCAGTTGGGAAAGGTCCTTCGCCGACCCGTGTGGCGTATGCCTTCACCACACCCACCACCTTGTGGATATGCTTTGGCCCGATTCCGAGTCCGACGCAGACTGCTCCCGCGGTGGGGTGGGAGCTGGTCACAAACGGGTATGTGCCGTGTGAGAGATCCAGCATCGCGGCCTGCGCGCCCTCGAAGAGCACCTTCTTGTCTTCGGCAATCAACTGCGAGACCAATGCGCCTGTATCGCAGACATACTTGCGGAGCTGGTCGGCGTAGCCGCAGTATTCCTCGTAGATTTCCTTGAAATCGAGTGGCTTTTCCCCGAAGGCCTGGAGGATTCGGTTCTTGCATTCGAGGACCGACTTCAGCTCCTCGGCGAATGCGTCGCGGTCCATCCATGAGACGACCCGGATGCCGATTCGGTCAGCCGCGTCGGCGTAGCATGGTCCGATTCCGCGTCCGGTGGTGCCCACCTTCTTGCCGTCCCCCTTGAACTTCTCCTGGAGTGCGTCGAAGACCTTGTGATATGGCATGACCACATGTGCGCGGTTTGAGATGCGCAATCCGTCGGCGGAGCCGCCGGCCGCTTCCAGCTCCCTGATTTCCTGGAGGAGGCAGACCGGGTCGAGGACCACGTCGTTCCCGATGATGCAAATGCATCCCTTATAGAGGATCCCCGACGGGAGGAGATGCAGTTTGAAGACATGTCCGTCAGCCATCACGGTATGCCCCGCATTGCTGCCGCCCTGGTATCGCGCCACCACGTCCGCCTGGGACGCCAGAAAGTCCACGACCTTTCCCTTGCCTTCATCCCCCCACTGGGTTCCTACTACTACAACCGTTGACATGATTTATGAAATGCTCCTGAAAAAAGGTTCGCCCCGAGAATTATTCAGCGGAGGGGTAATGTAGTGCGTTTGCGGATTTCGGCCTTTATGCCGTCGCAGGTAAAACCATCCGTATGGACCATTGACGCGATGAGCGCGGCGTCGGCGTGTCCTTCCACGAATGCGTCGATGAGATGCTGGACGGTTCCCGCGCCGCCGGATGCGATTACGGGGACGCTGACCGCGTCAGCCACCTTGCGCGTGATTTCCAGCTCGTAGCCGTTCCGGACTCCGTCCGTGTCGATGGCGTTGAGGCAGATTTCCCCTGCCCCCAGTTCCACCGCGTGTTTTGCCCACTCCACCACATCCCAGGAGGTGGGCGTGCGGTATCCGTTGATGAATACCTGGTAGCCGGAGGGAAACTCGGAGGAGGGGGCGACGCGCTTTGCGTCCAGCCCCAGGACGACGCACTGGCGTCCGAAGGCGTTTGCGCTTTCCGTGAGGATGGATGGCTGTTGGACTGCCAGTGAATTGAGAGAGACCTTGTCCGCCCCGGCCAGCAGTGCCTCCCTCATGTCCTTTGACGAGCGGATGCCGCCGCCCACGCAGAACGGGATGAAGACCTTTCTTGCGGCGGAGGCCACCATCTCCAGGTCGATTGGCCGCTGTTCCGCGGAGGCCATGATGTCGTAGAAGACCAGTTCGTCCGCCCCTTCGCGGCAGTATTTATCCGCCAGGGAGACCACATCCCCCACGTCCACGTTGTTCTTGAACCTGATGCCCTTTGTGACGCGCCGGTTCTTCACATCGAGGCATACGATCACCCGTTTCATCAGCATCCTGCCGTTCCTCCCTTTCCGTCCCATTCGAGGAAATTCCTGAAGAGCCTCAATCCGAACTCGCCTGAGCGTTCGGGGTGGAACTGCGTTGCGGCGAGCGATCCCCTGATTGCGGCGGAGCAGAACTCCATTCCGCCGTATTCAGTGGTTCCGAGGACGAGGGGGCTGCTTTCGGGGGCGCAGTAGTACGAGTGCACGAAGTAGAACGGCGTGTCCTGCGGGATTCCCCTGAAGAGCGGGTGGGATTCGTCAAAGTGGACTGCATTCCATCCCATTTCGGGAATTTTGAGTTCGGGGTGGTTTGGGAAGTCGAAGCGGCGCACCCTTCCGGGCAGGAGCCCCAGGGCGGGTACGCCTCCGTCCTCGTCGCTCCAGTCGAAGAGCAGCTGCATTCCGATGCAGATGCCCAAGACTGGCCGTCCATCGTCCACCGCCTTTTCCAGGAGCCTGTCATATCCCCGTGAGCGCACCTGTTCCATGGCGCTTCCGGCAGACCCGTCTCCGGGGAAGATAATGGAGCCCGCGGGCAGTGCCTCCTCGGCGCATGTCGCCATGACGGGGGCGACCCCGAAGCGTTCGCATGCCAGGCGGACGCTTGTCAGGTTGCCGGCGCCGTAGTCAAGAATTGTGACGGATTGATTCGACACGGTGGTAGGGGATTTCCGCGGCTACTCCCATTCAATCGTGCTTGGCGGCTTCGAAGTGATGTCCAGCACGACGCGGTTGATTCCGCGGACTTCGTTGATGATGCGGTTCGAGACCCTCCTGAGGAGCGCGTCCGGGAGATTCACCCAGTCGGCGGTCATGCCGTCCTGGGATTCCACCACGCGGAGGGCGACGACATAGTCGTAGGTGCGCTGGTCTCCCATGACTCCCACCGTGCGCACGGGGAGGAAGACGCAGAATGCCTGCCAGAGCTTGTAGTAGAGTCCGGCCGCCTTGACCTCCTCCACGAAGATTGCGTCCGCGTCCCTCAGCAGGTCGAGCGTATGCCGTGTCACTGCGCCGAGGTGCCTGACTCCGAGTCCCGGCCCTGGGAACGGCTGCCTCAGAATCACCTCGTCCGGGAGTCCGAGGGTTCGTCCCACCTCTCTGACCTCATCCTTGAAGAGTTGGTTGAGCGGTTCGAGGAGTTTGAACTTGAGGTCTTTCGGGAGGCCGCCGACATTGTGGTGGCTCTTGATCATTGCGGCGGGATTTCCGTTGATTGGCATTGACTCGATGACATCGGGATAAGTGGTTCCCTGTGCCAGGAACGTGGCGCCCTCGATGCTGCGGGCCGCATCGGCGAAGACTTCGACAAACTCCTTTCCGATGATGTGCCGTTTTGCCTCGGGCTCCTCGACTCCCGCGAGCTTTCCGAGGAACCTGTCCGTCGCGTCGACGTAGTGGAGATTCATCTGGAAATTGCGTCCAAAGAGTTCCCTGACCCTTTCCGCCTCGTTTTTGCGGAGGAGACCGTTGTTGACGAAGATGCAGGTGAGCTGGCGTCCGATTGCCTTGTGGAGGAGTGCGGCGGCCACGCTGGAATCCACGCCGCCGGAGAGCCCAAGGATCACCTTCTCATCACCGACGGTCTCGCGTATCCTCTTCACCGCGTCTTCAATGAAGGACGACATGTTCCAGAGCCCCCTGCATCCGCAGATTTTCAGGCAGAAGTTGCGGATAATCTGGATGCCGTTGGGGGAGTGGACAACCTCAGGATGGAACTGGATTCCGTAGAGCGCCCTGCCCTTCAGCTGGCAGGCGGCGAATTCGCAGTTCCTTGTGACGGCCAGGGTTTCGATTGAGGAGGGCTCCATGGTCACCTTGTCGCCGTGGGACATCCAGACTGTCTGCTCCGGGTCCATTCCCGCGAAGAGCTCGCCCGGCTTCTGGATGTGGAGCTGTGCCCGGCCGTATTCCCGTTCGGGAGCGGAGGAGACCGTGCCGCCCAGGTTCTTGACGAGGATTTGCATTCCATAGCAGATGCCCAGCACTGGAATCCCCAGATTGAGGATTTCGGGGTCGAGCTGGGGGGCGCCCTCCTCGTAGACGCTGGCGGGGCCGCCCGAAAGGATGATGCCCTTCGGCTGCAACGACGCCAACTCCGCCGCCGAGGTATTGCAGGGAATGACCTGGCTGAAGACGTGGCACTCGCGGATGCGGCGGGCAATCAGCTGGCTATACTGCGAACCGAAATCCAATACGACAATTGTCTCTTCCTTGTATGCGGACATTTGGATTTGGAGAAAAAACGAAGTGCGGTTGTTTTTTGGGGGGAGGTGCGGAGGTGCGGGGCGTTCCGCCCGGGCGGGACGCTAGATTTGGACGGCGTTGCCGGCGACTGCGGAGGCGGCGTTTGCCTCCAGGAAGGGCTTCACCTCCTCGGCGAGGTACTCCTTCACCTGTTCGGGAGCCCGTCCCACGTATTTTTCGGCGCGGAGGGTCTCCGCAAGATCCAGGTTCATTCCCGCAAAATGCGGGTCTTCCGCCAGGCGTTCCAGGAGGTCGTTCTCGCCGCCGTCGAGTTTGACGTGCGCCGCTGCCGCCTGGGCATTTGCGCGGATGACCTCGTGGAGTTCCTGACGGTCGCCGCCGGCCTTCACAGCGTCCATCATGATGTTTTCGGAGGCCATGAACGGCAATTCGGCGGCGAGGTGCTTTGCAATGACATTCGGGTAGACCACGAGGCCATTCGAGACATTTGCGAAGAGGTCGAGGATGCCGTCGATGGCAAGGAATCCCTCCGCCATCGCAATCCGCTTGTTCGCGGAGTCGTCAAGGGTTCTTTCGAACCACTGCGTCGCGGCGGTGATTGCGGGGTTCAATGCGTCGCAGATCACGAACCGCGCAATGGACGCAATGCGTTCGCTGCGCATGGGGTTTCGCTTGTACGCCATCGCCGACGAACCAATCTGCGACTTTTCAAAGGGCTCCTCCACCTCCTTGAGATGCTGGAGGAGGCGTATGTCGTTGGAGAACTTGGTGGCTGTCTGCGCGATTCCGGAGAGGACATTCAGGATTCGCGAGTCGATCTTCCGCGAATATGTCTGCCCCGACACCGCATAGCATCCAGGGAACCCCATCTTTTCCGCAATCATCGCGTCGAGCCTGCGGCACTTTTCGTGATCCCCGTTGAAGAGCTCGAGGAAGCTTGCCTGGGTGCCCGTGGTTCCCTTGCTGCCCAGGAGCTTAAGCCCTCCCAGGACATAGTCCAGGTCTTCGATGTCGCTCATCACATCCTGAAGCCAAAGGGTGGCGCGCTTGCCGACCGTGGTGGGCTGTGCCGGCTGGAAGTGTGTAAAGGCCAGGGTCGGCATCCCTGCATACTTCTCCGCAAAACCTGCAAGGTTGCCGACGACGGTCACAAGCTTGCCACGGAGAAGGCGCAGCGCCTCGCGCATGACGATGAGGTCGGTATTGTCCCCCACGTAGCATGAGGTCGCCCCAAGGTGGATAATGCCCTTCGCCTTCGGGCACTGCTCCCCATACGCATAGACGTGGCTCATCACATCGTGGCGGACAATCTTCTCCCGGGCCTCGGCAACCTCGAAGTTCACATCCTCCACATGGGCACGCAGCTCGTCCAGCTGCTCGTCGGAAATGGGGAGCCCCAGGGACTGCTCCGACTCCGCCAACGCCACCCACAGACGACGCCACGTGGTGAACTTGTTGCGCTCGGAGAAGATGCGCTGCATCTCACGACTCGCATAACGCACCGAAAATGGACTCTGGTAGAAATCTGTCATGAGAGGCATTGGGAGATTTTGGAGTTGGGGGTTGCCCCGCCTTCGCCGGCGCTTGCGGCGTTGGCAGGGAGTGAAGAGCTTACCGGTGTTTCCTTCTCCCTAGGAAAGGGAGAGGAGCGAGAGCGCCTCCTCGTACTTCTCGGCGGTTTTCCGGACGATTTCGGGGGGAAGCTCCGGGGCTGGCGGCTGGTGGTTGAAGTTGATGGAATCCAGGTAGTCCCTGACAAACTGCTTGTCGAGGCTCGGCGGGTTCTTTCCCGGGGCGTATGACTCCTGTGGCCAGAACCGGCTCGAGTCTGGCGTAAGCACCTCGTCCGCCAGGACAAGGTTGCCCTCCTCGTCCAGCCCGAACTCGAATTTTGTGTCGGCGATGATGATTCCCCTGGCCCGTGCGTAGTCCGCGGCCTGGAGATAGAGGTCGATGGACGCCTTGGCGAGCTTGTCCGCCAATTCCTCCCCGATCACCTTCTTCAATTCATCGATGGTGATGGCCATGTCGTGCCCCGACTCCTCCTTTGTGGTGGGAGTGAAGATTGGCTCGTCGAGCCTGTCTGCATTCACATATCCCTTTCTCAGGGGGATTCCGCAGACCTCGCCGCCTTTGACATAGCTGCTGTATCCGGAGCCGGTCAGATATCCCCTGACGATGCATTCCACGGGGAGCATCTTCAGCTTTTTGACGAGCATGGAGCGCCCATCCAGGTCCTTCGCGTACTTTTGGAGGACTTCGGGATATTTTGTCACATCTGCGGTGACGAGGTGGTTCCCGATTCCCTTGAGGATGCGGAACCAGTTGAGGCTGAGTTGAGTAAGGACTCTTCCCTTGCCCGGGATGCCATTCGGCATGATGCAGTCGAAGGCGCTGATGCGGTCCGTGGCGACGAAGAGGATGCTGTCGCCCAGGTCATAGACATCGCGGACCTTGCCGGACTTGGGGGCGGAAAGTTCGGGGATTGACGTGCCCAGGAGGGCGCCGTTCTTGTCGTAGTTCATGACTTGGAAAGCAGTATGGTTATGGAGGTTGCGCGGGAAAGTGCCAAATGTATTGCGTGGCGGGAAAACTGCCCGGCGACTGGGCGGCCTTTCAGCCCTCCTGGCGATGTGTGAAGGCGCGGCGGCCATCCGCAAACGGCGCCACCGTGTCCCCCCGCCCCGAAAGCAGCCACTTGTAGATGGTGAGGCCTTCGAGACCCACAGGGCCACGTGCGTGAATCTTCGATGTGGAGATGCCGACCTCCGCGCCAAGGCCAAAACGGTAGCCGTCCGCAAATCTCGTGGACGCATTCCAGAAGACATCCGCCGAATCGACACGCCTCTGGAAGAGCTCCGCGGCGGCGGCGTCTTCGGTGACGATTGCATCGGTGTGATGGGAGCCGAAACGGTTGATGTGCGCGATTGCGGCGGCCAGGTCGTCCACGACTTTCACTGACAGAATCAGCGCCAGATACTCCGTGGACCAGTCCTCCTCCGTCGCCGGCTTCATCCATGTGACGATGGACCTGCTCATTTCGTCGCTCCTGAGTTCGACTCCTGCGTTTCGGAGTGCGTCGCAGACTGCGGGCAGCAGCCTGGATGCGGCGTCCTTGTGGACGAGCAGTGTCTCGACAGTGTTGCATGTGGCGGGCGCCTGGGTCTTGGCGTCGACGGCGATCGCGACCGCCTTCTCAAGATTGGCCGACGCATCCAGGAAGAGGTGGCAGAGCCCTGCGGAGTGCCCCAGCACGGGAATGGTCGTGTTCTCCATGATGTACTTCACAAAGGAATTGGAGCCTCGCGGCACGATCAAGTCGATGTACTCGTTGAGCCTCAGCATGCCATTCACCTCCTCGCGGGTCTCGAGAAGCTGTATCCAGTCGCCTGGAAGCCCCACGGCCTCCGTGGCGTTCCTGATGACCTCCGCCAGAATCCGGTTGGTGTGAAGCGCCTCCTTGCCGCCCTTCAGCAATACCGCGTTGCCGCTCTTGAGACAGAGGGAGGAGATCTGGACAAGCGCGTCAGGCCGGGCTTCGAAGATGATGCCTATCACGCCAATCGGGCATGTGACGCGGCGCAGGTGCAGTCCTTCCGCCAGTTCGGTGCGGGTCAGCACCCGTCCCAGGGGGTCCGGCAGCGATGCCAGGGCCTCCAGGCCATCCACGACCCCGCGCAGCTTCTTCTCGTCGAAGACAAGGCGCTTCTGCAACGCATCCCCTAAATCCCGGGACGCCTCAAGGTCCCGCCCGTTGGCCTCTCCTATCTCGGCGGAATGCACACGCAACGCCTCGGCCATCGCCAGCAGAGCACGGTTGCGGAGCTCGACAGAAGTGTCGGAAAGTGGCGTGGAGGCGGCTTTCGCACGTTTTGCTAGTTCTATCATTTTTCTCTACCTGGTTATGGGTGAAGATGGCCTGCCCTTATTTTCTCAGCGGTGTCATTTTGCGTCGCTGCCTGGCTTCGGCGAGTTTTTGCCACGCAAATTCGTCTTTTGCCACGATTCTAATCAAGTGCGACGGGGAGCACTCGAATCTGGCGGCGGCCTCCGGCATTTGGAAATCCGTGGCGAGGAGTGCGTCGAAGATTCTGCCGAGCCAGAGGAAGTAGTTCCTCGAATTTGGCTTGGGAACCGGGGCGAGGGGGATGCCGGGGGTGGGTTCTCCCTCTCCGGGAATAAGATTCACGGCGATTTCGCCCCGGAGCTTGTCCAGTGCGTGCTTGAGATTCTGGTGCTGGGAGCGTGTGACATCGTCGAATGCGCTCAACCCGCTTTCGAGATGGGTGACCCTGGCGGCGGAGGAGGTCTTGTTGCGCTTCTGCCCTCCGGGGCCAGTCCCCCTCATGGCATCGAAGCGGCACTCCTTCATGAGCTCCTCGTCGGAGAGGGCGAGCAACTCGTATTTTCCACGGGGCGCGGGCATCAGCCGGTGGTCTCCGCAAATCCGGGCAGCGGGAAGATTCCCGCCGCATTGCCGTAAAAGATGGCGGCCTTCTCCTCGTCCGTGAGCCCTGTCTCCTCGATTTCACGGAGTGCGCAGTCCAATGGCGACCAGGGGGAATCCGTCCCGAAGAGGACCTTTGAGACACCGTGTTTTCGAATGATTCTCTCGAATTGCTCCTGGTCTGTCATCCAGCACTTTGAGAAGGATGTGTCGAGATAGACCGGCGCTCCCGCCAGGTCGCTCTCCACCTCGTCCCAGTTGCGCCAGCCGCCCAGGTGTGCGCAGATGATCGTGAGTCCGGGGTGGCGTTCCGCGAGGAGAGCGAAGTCGGCTGGCCGGGAATGCGGGGCCTGTCCCATGAATCCAATGTCGCTTCCCGCATGGAAGAGCGCGGGGAGCTTCAGCGACTCCAGCTTGTCCCAAAGGGGATTCAGACGCTCCTCCAGGATGCCGAACTGCTGGTATTCCGGGTGGAACTTGACTCCGAGAAGCCCCATCCCCGCAATCCTGTCGCACTCCCCGAGCAATTCGTCCATCGGGGCGTTGGGATAGAGCCCAGCCAGGGAAAGATGTGGCCAGCGGTTCCAGGAGGCAACCCATTCGTTGACATGGCGCATCTGCTTCTCGCTGGTGACAACCGGGCAGTTCAGCCAGCCGTCGTATCCCGCCTCGAAGGCACGACGCTCCTGGTCGACCAGGCTGCCGTCGGTAAATGCCGGAAGACCGTGGGAGTTCTCGACCAGCACGTCTATCGCGCGATGGTGGACCTTGTCGGGAAATACATGGCTATGGACGTCGAATATGGGCATTGCAAAATGAAAGGCGACAAGGGCGCGACAGGGTGAAAACGCTAAATACTGCGCACGGGAAGACGCATACCGCGTACTTTATCGTCTCTCCAAGAACCCGAATGGATAGACAAGGCGTTGCAAGTGGCCCGGCCTTCGCCCTTGCGGCGACGCGAGGGCATAAAAAAAACCACCGTGCTGCATTTTTGGTGCAGACGGTGGTCAAACAACAACGGAGGTTTTTGGGAAAGTGTTTGGTACCGGGCATAGGACTCGGACCTATGACACGTGGATTATGATTCCACTGCTCTACCAACTGAGCTAGCCCGGCACGGAAAACGCTTTAACATATCGGTTTTGCGAAAAATTGCAAGGAATCGCGCGAATGATTGGCGAAAAGTTGCGCGCTCGCTCCGCCTCTGTAACATAACATCCTTATTTTCAATAACTTACGATATACTTCCCTGCGTTTTGAGGTAATCGATGATGGCCTTGTTGGGGGAGTTGTCCTGGAATTCTATGCGGTATGGGACTCCCATTTTCTGGAAGAGCGGATCCAGGAAACGAATGATTCCCTCTTCCATCTCCTTGAAATCGAGGCTTTGGTGTTGCAGCATGTCCATAAGCACCTCCCGCTTAAGGGATGCCAGCCGTTGCTGCACCTGTTCATCCTCGTCATCGATAATGCCCTTGAACTTCATGAGTCCGGTGCGCTTGGTGACGGACTCGTATGTTTCCGGCCTCAGGGACAGGGTGAGGATTTTTGGCGCGGGGAAGCTGATGACGACAGTCCCGTCCTCCTCCACCGTGACATCCTCCTCCGTTAGTGCATCCATGTCGAACCCGTAGAAGACATCCGCCATGATGGAGCCCTGCGACTCCTCGATTCCATACCAGGCGGCGCGGGTGGAGCCGATTCTCGCCTGCCACTCCTGCCTTTGGGTCGTCAGAAAGCTGAGGTTCTCCTTCTTCAGGATTGCCCAGGTGAGATTCACGCGCTCCTCGACGCTGAAGGCGGAGGCGCCGCCCAGTGCGACCCAGAGGAACCCGCCCACAAGAAGCACCATGCCAAGCAGGCACACAATCCCGACGACGGGGATTTTGCGGGATTGACGGAATGGTTCTTTTATGAGGGACATCTGGGGAGTTGAGTGTCGTGGGAGTTGTGCCTTAAGATAAACCCGAAATCTCCTGGGCGGATGCGCCCTGCCCTGCCGCGGGAGGCTGGCTGGCGGCTGCCAGCTGAATCGTCCACTCCCTGAGAGAGGCATCCCTTGCGCCGAGGACGAGCCACGCCTTGTAGTCGCCATTGGCGAGTCTCTGCACGGCCTCCCTGCGGGAGGGGACTGCAGCCGCCTCCACGCCGGATTCGGCGAAGCGTCCCGCGACCTCCTCCGAGGTTGGCGAGAATGTGACCGTTCCACCTGCGTAGTAGACTGGCAGCATCATGAAGAGGTCTCCTGGCTCCAGGCTCCTGCGCAGGTGTTCTGCCAGCGCCTCCTCCATGAAGCGCAGCGCGCCGAAGCCATGGGGCTGGAAGACGATTCCCAGGGGGGAGCCGAAGCGCTCCCGTGCGCATTGGATGGATGCAGCAATCTTCTCCGGATTGTGCGCGTAGTCATTCACGACTGCAACAGGCGAAGACGGGGCGGAGAGGAGTTCGAAACGCTGGAGGACGCCGCGGAAACACGACATCGCCTCCGCAATGCGCTCCGGGGATTCACCGGGAAGCGCGAGACGCAATATGCGGTAGGTGGCCTCGCCGTTCCAGGCGTTGTGGAGGCCAGACTGGGTGCTGAGTATCTGGATGCCGTCGGAGGAGACAAAGCGCATGCCGTCGCGCATCGGGGCATAGCCCCGGGCGGAGCAGTCGTATGGAGCGACCCGGCCCGACGGCTCCTCGACGGCAAGATCGGGAACGTCCGAAGGATAGGCCGCACCCGACCTGCAACGGGAGAGAAAACTCCTGAAGACGCGGATGAGCTCCTCCGTCCCGTAATGGTCGTCGCCGACATTCAGGACGACTCCGTAGTCCGGGGAGAAGCCGTTGATGGAGTGGTCGCTTTCGTCAATTTCCACGACGACGAACTCCGGCGGCGCGTCCTGGCTGGAGGCGAAGAAGTTTCCCGGCCTGGCGGAAGATTCGAATTCCGGCAGGTAGCCGCCGTCCACCAGGACGATTCGGCGTCCAAGTGCATTGAGGGCGGAGCCAATCCAGCCTGTGACGGAGGTCTTGCCGCAGGTTCCCGCCACGCCGATGAGTCGGCCTCCGCACTTGGTGCAAAGATGTGAGAGGACGAATGCCCGGTGGAAGACGGGGGTTCCGGGGGCTGCAAGCTGGTCGGGGTTGCCTGGCTCGATGGCCGTCGTGAAGACGAATGCGTCGGGGCGGAACTCCACCGGGCCCGACCCGTCCTGTGGATAGAGTGTGATTCCTGCGGCGCGGAGTGTATTGAAGAGCCCCTGCCGGGAGGAATCCAGAAGCCCCCGGTCGCTTCCGGCCACCTCGTATCCCTGGTGCTTCAGGAATTGCGCCAGGCCGCTCATGCCGATGCCGCCGATGCCAACGAGAAAGACCTTTGCGGGGGCGGATGGGAAGTCCGTCGAAAAATGGATGGCGTGTGTATCAGCCATGTCGGTGGGAGAGTTGTACAAGTTGTTCAAGGGCAAGTGAGTTCCATCCTGGCGCGTTGAGCAGCGACTCCAGCAGCGTGGCGCATGCGGCCGCGTCGTAGAATGCGTCATGCGCCGCCAGCCCGGGGCACCGGGATTCCAGGAGCGGCTGCATTCCGAGATTCGGGATAAGATTCTCGAGCTTGAAGTCACGCTGGGCAGGATACGCCCTGCGGGCAAGCGCCAGGGTGTCTATCCAGGGGCCAAACTCCTGGAAGGGAAACTCCCGGGAGAGGACTCCCCGTTCCGTGGGGACATTGTGTGCGACCAGCGGGCGTCCTTGCAGATACTGCCGCAGGGTCGGCCAGAGTTCCTGGATGGTCGGGGATTCATCCAGGACATCCCGCAACTGCCCCCAACGGCCCGGAGTGTATGGATTGAAGGGCTGTTCCCTTGGAACCCGCAGGTAGGAGTTGAAGGACTCGGCAAGATCCACGCGGCCATTGCGCACCGAAACCACCCCAATCTGCCATGGCACGCTCAAATAGCCGGCGACTCCGCCGGTGGTCTCAAAGTCGATTGCGACAAAGGAGGTTGACTGCAATTCGTAATCCATGACGGCCTCGGCAAAAACACCCCGCTATCTCATCTTGCCAAGCAGCAGATCCGAAAGGATTTCCAGGGCGGCGCCAAGACGCTGCCCCTTCGCAACGGAGTATTCCGTGTAGTTGACATGGACGGGAATCTCCTTCCAACGCAATCCCGCCTTCTTCATGAGAATGAGGATTTCGCTTGCATGGGCCATGCGGTCCTCCTGAAGCCGGATAGACTCCATCGCCTTGCGCGAAAGGGCGCGGAAGCCATTGTGCGCGTCCGTCAGCCAGACGCCTGTAAGGAGTCCGTTCACAATCCGCGCGAGACGCAGGGTGCGGCGGCGGCTCCCCGGCACGGCGGCAATGTCCTCCTGGCGCAGAAAACGCGACCCCAGGACGATGTCCGCCTCCCCCCGCCTGATTACATCCAGGGCGACGGGGATTGCCGCCGGGTCATGCTGTCCGTCGGCGTCGAAGTGGACGATTGCCTCCGCGCCCTGTGCCAGCGCGTAGTCCGCCCCTGTCTGCAAGGCGGCCCCCTGTCCTCGGTTGATTGGATGTCGCAGGATTGTCACGGGCACTCCCGGCAGGGACAGGGGGTCGGGGGACCCGTCGTCGACCAATACGACCTGGTAGCCCTTCTCCAGCAGCGGGGCGACAGTCCTCTTGACGACCTCAGGGTCCTCCTTGTAACATGGAACGACTATGCAAAACACGGCTCTTTCTGGAAATGTGAAATCTCAAACCATCTGCGCCGGGGGGGCATCCACTGTCCCGCCGCAGGAGCGAAGCACGCCCCTTCTACTCGCCATTCTCCGTGGAGAAGCCCCCCATTCCAATGCTCCATGCGTTGACGAGGCTCCAGGTGCCATCGACGGGGCGATAGAATTGCGAGGACGGGGCTGCATCGTCCCAGAGTGGTCCCAGGAAACGCGGGCGTGGGTTTGACGGTGCCCTGGGGATGAGGGTGAGCGTCGGCTGGGCTGCGGGGTCAGGGGACGGTGCGGCCCAGAATCCCGTTCCAGCGGGAAGGATGTCGGCGGTTGCGGGTATGAATGAGTTTGACTTGGGTTCGTGGACGTAGAGTTCCGACTGGAGGAGCGCCTTGAGCTGTGTCACCGACGCGTCTCCGGGCAGCGAGAGGGGCGTCCACTCGCCCTTGCGGAGATTCTTCCAGCATCCTGCCAGGGCGGTCTGGTAGCGTTCTGCCACAGTCGGGGATGTGGCAGGAGCCTGGTGGTCGCCGAAGAGGAGCGCGGAGGAAATCTCCAGCGGGATTCCGGAGTCCTTCACCGTGACCTGGATTTCAAGGGGCACGTCCACTGTGCCGTCGGAGACATTCAGGGTGACGGGGAAGCTGTGTCCGGCGGCGGAAATTGGCGGATTGACAGTCAGGAGGCCAGTCAGGCCATTGTCGGAGACGCCCATCCAGGCGGGCGCGGAGGAGATGGAGTAGACTAGGCGGTCGGGGGAGACCTGGTTCCCCGTATCCGGGTCGTGGGCAATAAGCGGATATGCCGTCACCGCGACTGCGGGAGCCTCGATTGCCCGTGGCGGCTCCTCCGTCCAGACTGGCGGGTCGTTGACGGGTGTCACGGGTATTCTAATGGTGTAAGATGGATAAACTACTGCGTCTGAGACACTTATAACCATCGAGTCCTCACTGCAGAAATCTGGGTCCGGCGTATAGAGGATTTTGTATTTGGCGACGGATGCATCCGGAGGCACGATACGGCAGGCGCCGTGGAGCGGGGGATTGACGACTCTCACGACGAGCGCGTCGTTGTCGGGGTCTGAGAACGATATCCGCAAATCCGTCTCAGTGGAGTCCTCCAGCATTGTGGCGGCGGTTGTATTCAGGACATTCGGCCAGTAGTTTCTCCAGGCCGTATCCTCCCAGACATAGAGGTTGACGTGTTCATTTTGCGCGATGCTCCTGCCCTCGTCCTGCATATCCGCGACCGTGCTGAATGCGACGCGTCGGCCGGACGGTGAGATTGCGGGATACCGGCATGGCTGGACAATTTCGGGAGTGAGGCAGACCGGGAGGCCTCCCTGCCTTGTGTCCAGGGCATAGACCCGTGCCAGGGAGTCGGCGCCATTGGTCGCCAGGTAGACGATTCGACGGCCATTGTCGGAGATTGCCACGGATGTGGCTCCCGCCGGGACGGGGAGTTCCTCGGCGGAGTCTCCGAGCGCACGGTTCACAATGATGAATCTGCCGTCGGTGCGCTTTGCGACAATCTTCATGGCGTCCTGGGAGATGCCGCAGACCTCCGCAATGCCGGCGCCCGGTGCAATGACGAGAGGCGTCTCGTCGATTCCGATTCTCATCGTCTTGAGTTTGCCCTCCTCGACCCAGAGGAGGGTTCGTCCATCCCTGGAGAGCCTTGGCGTCGTCGCCCCTTGTGCGATTGTCTGCGGCTGGGAGTCCTCCCTTGGATAGAAGAGGAGTTCGCCCGTGGGTGAGAGGGCGGCTATCGGCCCGTCTTCGGAGACGGTTGCCGCGGAGACCGCCGTCCCGAGTATTCTTGTGTTTTCGCGATAGAGGCACGAATCGCCTTGCCGTATCCAGAATCGAGCGTTTCGGGTTCCGTGGATGTGCGCCACATCGTCAGTTGCGGCTTCCAGCCTTGTGAACTCCCCTGACGGGAGCGTTGTCCTGTAGTAGTCTCTGGAGAGTGCCGAGTCCGAGGAATCCAGCGGCGCGGTCGTCATCATCTCGAGAGTGTCGTCCGAGGTAAAGCGCACCTCTGGATATGCGTAGACATTGTTTGAGGGTGGCAGGAAGCCCGTGAGTGAATCGAAGTCGGAGACAACTACCTCCAGGAGATTCTGGTCGCCAGTGGAAAGGGTGAAGCGCAGGAGGAAGCGGCCGGCCGCGGTTCCGTCGGTCCGTATGACCCAGGGAAGAGTGGAGACGGGGTATTCCACGCCGGGAAGAATTTCGGGATTCTCCCCCTCCTCCACATCGGCTATCTCAAGGACGCCTGGAAATTGCGTATCGGCGGGGACGGGACTCCAGGTGATTGTCGTCGACTCGGAGGCGCCGTCGACCGTCATTCCAATGACGCGCCCCATCCCCTCCTCTGTCTTCTTCGGGACACGGATGGCCTCTGTCTGGAAGTTGATGGAAGGCCCCGAATCCGCCTTCCAGAGATTGCCCTCTGCGTCAAGGAATGCGACATGGCGCCCGTTTGGTGAAATCACGGGCTGCGAGGATGCGCAGTCCACGCCTTCGGGGGAGAGTCGTGCAATGATTCCGGAGACGCGGTCATATCGCATGATTTCGGAGTCGCGCCTGTAGGCGACATACCGTCCGTCGGAGGAGAGCGCGGGTTCCCGGGCTCCTGCAAGCGGCAGGTTTTCAGAGGACCACCTTCCGAAGCGGTCGAGGAATGTGCGCCGCAGTGTGACTCCCTCGGATCCTGCCACGTATGGATAGATGACCGACCGTCCGTCCGAAGATGCGGCGATGGCATTCACTTCCTTTAGATAGTGGCCGTTATAGAGTCCGAGTTGCTCCCGGTTTCCGAGGTTGTCGATTCGCGTGACGACTCCAGTTCCCAGGTCGAAGCAATTGAGGTCGAGGGTATGGTTTGCAGCCTGGCTTAGGAAGAAAATGGTATCGAGCGAGGCGGAGGACGCTGGGCGGAGCCCGGCGCTGCCTGTCAGTTCGACGGTATCTGTCGCCGAGAACCTGTCGCCGTCAAGTGTTCCGAGGGCGGAGGTTCCGTCGGAGGGGGAGTTGTATGCGAATGCTCTGGAGCCATCGGATGAGACGAGGAGCCTTTCGTAGTCGAACCTGCTTCCAAGGGATGTGGAGGGGCCGCCGGTGCCTGCGTAGTAGTGAAGCGTCCTTACCTTGACATTGCCCCCCTTCTCGTCGTCGCTCACACCCCAAAGCGTCTTTGCGGGGCCTGTGACAACCTGGTCGAGAGTCCAGGAAAAATTGAAGAGTGCGACTGGCGGCTCTGCCGAAAAGACCTGTGTGACCGAGGAGGTGTCGACGACATATCCCCCGCGGAAGCGGGATTCCTTGCCGGCGGGGGATGCCACTATGGCGGCGCGGCCATCGTCGAAGACACTCTCCACGCTCCAGATTCGCCCGACGACCGAAGAATCCACATCAATGCGGGATGCTTCCGCGGCGAGGAGTGCCGCACACATCAGAATCGACGTCAGAATAGTTGTAAGTATTTGAAGGCGAGTCACTTGCGTAACGTATTGGTTTATTGTGCGCAGTCGAATGGGCTTTGTTTTTGCCGTCTCGAAAAAAAGAGGGCGCATCCCATGGAAAGGAAGGCGCCCTCTGCAGTCGTCTTTTCTATGAAAAGCGCGGCTCTCGCATTAGAAGCGGAACTGGAGTTTCAGCTGTCCGCCCAGGGTATTGAGGCTCTGGCTGACATAGCGGGTTCCGACATCGCCGAAGCCCTTGTCGTAGCGCAGCTCGGCGGTCAGGCCGACTGCCTCGCTGAACCAATAGCCTGCGCCTGCGGACGCATAGAGTCCCCAGTTGAATTCGACTTCGTTGGCGCGGCCGCCGAGGGTCTTGCGGGAATCGCCGGAACCGATGGAGATGCGGGAGCTGGTCTCCATGTCGGCCAGGGAGAGGCTCGGACCTGCCGCCACGAAGGCGCGCACGCCATTGTCGAAGTTGTATCCCAGCGAGAGACCGATGTCGAAGACGTAGAGCTGCATATCGAACTTGGAGGAACCGAATGCCTTCAGGTCGGTGTTGCCGGTGGCGGTGGAAGGCAGCTGCTGGCTACCCTGGTTGATGAGATAGTGCCCGTCCTTCTTGCCGACGAAGAGGTCGTAGCACTTGGTATCGCCGGAACCGACCATCTTGTCGCCGGAATCCATTGAGAAGAACTGGAAGTTTCCGACGAACGCCACATCGAACTGGTCCTTTGACCAGATGCTGGTTGAGAATCCGACTGCTGGCGCGGTCTGGTCTGCGTTGCCGTAGGTCCCCTTTCCGCTGATGGATGCGCCGCCGAAATCACCGAAGGTGAGGCGTCCGACGCCTGTGGCACCGCTGGTGTAGTTGCGGGCTGCCCAGGCTGCGCCCAGGGTCGCGTCCGAAGGAGCGGAGAATTCGCCCGTGGCCTCGTTGAAGACATATCCCGTGAAGGAGGGGCTGGTCGCTCCGCCAAACTTGGGACGCTTGAAGTCACGATAGCTCAGGCCGACATTGATGCTCCAGTCGCCGCCGAACTCTGTCGCCTCGAAGACTGGCGCGGCGGGTTCCTGCTGCTCCTGCTCGACGGCAGGGACCTCCGCCTCCTGGGCGTACAGTCCAATCGCAAGCAGGCAGCCAAATACGAAAAGAAGTGACTTTTTCACTGATTGGTTCTCCTTTGTGGTTTTATGGAGTTAAAGATGATTTTCATGCAGCGGAGATGCCGCCCGGATTCACCCAGGCGGCATCAGCCAGGACTGCTATATGCCATGCGGGAACGGATACTCCTGGAGCTGGTAGACGACCAGGTCGCTGGTCTTCTTGCCGTCGACATAGACCGTGATGACGATGTAGTCGCCCACCTTGGGACTGAACTCGTAGATGGAGTCGGGCAGCTTCAGCTCCCTGTGCTTGGAGCCAGACTGTTCGCCGGTGACGATTTCGACGGGGGTCCCGTAGCCGTTGTACCATGCGAAGTCGGAGATGGAGAAGAACTGGTAGTCCATCACGACATCCAGGCTCTCGTCGAGGAGTCCATCGGTGATGATGACGATCTTGCCCCTGTGCGCGAAGACGCCGGTGATGACAAGGTCCTTCGTGGTGGTCGCCAGCGAGAACTGGTGCATTCCGGAGTCAAGGGTGTTGTTGCCATTCTTAGCGGTCACATACCAGCTGTAGTTGGCGATCTCCTCGCTGATGTCCAGGCTGACTGTGGTCGTGGTGCCGGAGATTCCATCCTCGCTCTTGATGAGCTTGCCGTCCGCATCGAAGATCTTCAGGCTGTACTCCTGGGCGTGGGTTGCGACTGGCCAGGCCATCTTGACGGTGCCGCTAGTCAGGATCTTGCCGTCGGCGGGCATGAACGCAGGGGCGTTGGTCCAGGCGAGGACCGCGTCGCTGGATTCGGGCACGTGGATTGTCAGAACCTCGGTGTTCGGGCCTTCCCCATTGGGGTTGATGCCCTGGACATAGAGGGAGTATTCGCCGGCCACGGGGATCTGGAGCTCGATTCCGGCAGCCTCGGAGATGATCATGCCGCTTTCGTTGGGCTCGAAGCTGTTGGGGCCGATTGTCTGGACGGTCTCGCCATTGCCGTTGACGACGCTGAGGATGTAGTCGCGGGACATGGGGACGTTGATGGAAGGCAGTTTCACCCAGCCCTCATCGTCCGCAGTGGCTTCGGGAGCGGCGGCGATCGCCTCGCCGGGCAGGCCGTACTCGTCGATTTCAACCTTCTTGGCATCGCCATCGCCGCAGATGACTCCGGTGTCGCCGTCGGTCATTGACCAGACGCGGACCTCGTAGTCAACGGAGGTGTTTTCCTCGAAGCCCTTGAAGCCGACTTCATAGTAGTCTGCGGGCAGGAGGCTTCTGCGGTCTCCGCGGATGACGAGCGGGAGTTCGAAGCCAGTCTCATCGAAGAGCCTGACGACATGTCCGTCAACGTGGTTTTCGGGATCGACGCAATCGAAGGTGATGATCGGATACCATGGGGTTGCTCCAATGTAGATCGCAAGGCTGCCAAAGCCTTCCTTGAAGTCTTCCACGCCGTTGGTGGTGCCGTTGTCGGTGAATCCGAAGTTGATGACCGCGCCCTTGCCGAGCGGGGCATCGCTCTTGACCTTGTATGTCAAGGTGACGCTCTTCTCCTGGAATTCGATGGCGGGCTCGCCGTCCAGAATGCTGTTCGCGTCGATGACGGACTTGATGACGGCGGCGGTAAGCACCTGGTCATCCTCTCCGAGACCCATCTGGACGGTGAACTCCATGGTGCGTTCAACGCCAAGCTGGTCGGGCAGGACATAGTCGGAGGCATCCACGACAGACGGGGCGTCGTTGACCTCGGTGACCTGAATCGCGAGGGTGGCGGTGTTCTGGGAGTTGGCGCCGTCGCTGTCCTTCAGGCTGAAGCCGACCTTGGGCAGGGAATCCGGATCGACGCCCTTGGTGTTGAAACCATTCTTGGGAGTGAAGGTGACGGTCATGCCGCCGTTGGCGCTCTCGGCGAGGGCGATGGTTCCGACCTTCTCATCGAGGGCGTCGAAGCCGTAGGTCAGCTTGTCGAGGTCCACGTCGACGCCAAGCAGGTTGAATGAGACGGGGTCGCCGCCCTCGACTGCAGTGATCGTATAGGTGAGGGGCAGGGCCGGATCGTCTCCGATGGTGTTGTCGCCAATGCTTGAGAAGTATGGAGCCGTATTGCCGATTGTCCAGGTGGCCTCGTATGTTCCATCGGACTCCTTGTCGGCGGCGTCGCCGTATGGCATGTCGTATGCCTTTGCGACGACCTTGACGGTGTTGCCCTTCCTGACAGCGTCGCCGTTGTCCAGCGAGTCGCCGGTTTCGGCGAGTGCGGTGAAGCTGGTGCCGTCGGTGCTGTAGGACCATGCGAGTGCGTAGGCGACCTCATCGCCGTCTGCATCGATGGAGCCCGAGAAGGTGGCCTGCAGGGTATCATCGAAGACAGCCTTGTCGCTGTCGGGGGTCTGTGCGACGGCGGTCGGAGCGGAAGGAGCGCGGTTGACATCGGTGACGGTCACTGCGACGGTGGAGGCGGGGCCGCTGGCGCTGGTGACAGCGTCCTTCGCGCTGACTTCGATGGAGAAGTCCTTGGTGCGCGGGCGCTTGCCGGAAGCGTCGTTCACGATGGTGTCATATCCCTTCGTGGTGACAGTGAAGGTCTCTGTCGCGGTGAAGACTCCAGTGGTGGAGGTGCCGTAGACTGCGTCGCCCTTGGGGGTGACAGTCCAGCCGGCGGGGGCGACCACATCGATTGCGGAGACTCCGGAGGGCAGCACCACGCCGCTGTCAGTGGCGGTGACAGTGAACTCGATGGTGGCGGGAGTGCCGTCAGCGTTGACTTCGGCGATTTCGAAGGATGCGACGTCGAAGGTGACTGCGGGGGCGGGATTCTCCTTGAATTCGATGGTGACGGTCAGGATCTTCTGCACCTCTCCAGCGAAGTCAGTGACCTTGAGGATTGCCTGGCCAGCGAGGTCGCTTTCGCTGCCCTGGTTATCCTCCGGGACGGTGTATGTGAGTGTGAAGGTGCGGGTGAGGCCCTGGAGCCCGTATGCGGTCAGTTCGACCTTGCCGCCGAGTCCGCCGGTGACGTCGAAGGAGTCGGCATCCGCGCCGTCCGCGTTGAGGATGCGGATGTCAGTCACGCCGTCTGCGTCGGTCACGGTGAACTGGGTGGTGCCGGTGAAGCTGGTGCCGCCGCGCTGGATGAAGATCTGCGCGGTCTCGGAGGAGAGGACAGGCTCGCTGTTGATGACTGCCACGGGGATGATCGCCTCGGCGGTCTTGCCATTGGAGGTGACGATGCCCTTGATGTCGGTCATGCCGCCCTTGACCATGACTGGGGTGGCGGAGTCGCTGCCGTCGGCCAGGACGTATGCGATTTCCAGCGAGGGTTCGTCCTCCTCATCGGGATCGGAGAAGTTGAATGCGGGGGTGTTCAGGACCGTGTCGGCCTTCATCTGCCAGGTGTCGCCATCCTTCTGCAGATAGCCGGAGGCCGCGGTAAGTCCGGCGAAGGCGATTTCCGGGGCGCGGTCGTTGTCATTGACCGTGACGGCGAGGCCGCCCAGCTCCACTTCGTATGCCTTCTCGCCGCCGTCGGTCATGGCGAGGACGCCAGTGTAGTTGACGGTGGTGGCGGGATGGCGGACGGCGGTGAAGGGGATGATGTCGGTCACGCCGTTGAAGTCAACCATGAAGAAGGTGTCGTCGCCGGAGGCATCGCCGTCCTTGACAAGCTTCACATTCAGGACGATGGGGTCGTATCCTGCGGAGGTGAGTGTCAGCACCGCGTCCTCGAGGAGCGAGGGATTCTCGATGTCATTCTCGGTCTCGATAAAGTAGAGCTCCGTACCGTTGCCGGGGTAGTTGACCGGCATGCCTTCGTTGAAGACGAGGGTGTAGGGCTTCTGGGGGTTGACGGCGATGACCGGCCTGTCGTCGACGTCCTTGACAGTGACCATGACCGTGCCGGTTGCGCCGGCTGGATTGTCAACGCCTGTGGGGATTGCCTTGTATTCGATCTTGGCCGTGCCCAGGAAGCGCTCTGCCGGGGTGTAGACGATCTTTCCATCGACGACGGAGACCGTACCCTGGGTGGAGGATTCGATGGATGCTTCGCTGAATGCGACGGCCGTGCTGGGGACTACGTCTTTGCCGTCCCAGGCCAGGCACTCGAAGTTGCTGTCGGTCGCCGCGATGACCAGGGAATCCTTGTCCTCGTCCATCTCGTAGTTGCCAATGGTCTTGAAGTTAAAGCCCTTGAGGACGGAGAGCGCGGTGGGACCGATGACGTCGATATCCAGGTAGGTTCCGTTCGTAAGCTCGTTCCCGATGAAGGAGCCCGGCTTTGGCGTTGGGATGAAGGCAGTCCCGTTGACATTCGTGATCTTGTAGTAGAATGTGATTGCCAGGAAGCGGGGAAGATTGGCGGGGCTGGCCTCTCCGAGGGGGGCGCCGACGCGGAAGGCGATTTCCGCTCCGCTCATGGGCCCGCAATAAGGTGTCAGGTTTGTGGCGGCCTTGAGCCCATCCTTGTCATATTCAGAGCCGAGCCACTGCATGTCGGCGCCCTTGACGAGCCTGCCGGACAACTTATTCATGCCCTTGTCGTCATTTGTAAGCCACCACTGGACGGCGGCCTTTTCGGAGATGCCGTCGATGTACTTTCCTTCGAGGAATTGCCCGTTTGTGATGGAGCCCGAGATGAACTCTGACTTCCACCTTGCGCTGGCGACCTGGGGCACAAGGAATGCCACGAAGAGGGCGACCGCAAGAGCCGCCTTTCCAAATGATTTGTTTCTAAGAGAGATCATTTATTTCTCCTTGTTTCAAGAGATGCACGGATTATATGAACCTAAATCTGTTACCTTCCTCGCCTACTTCTTGAGCCTCTGGAGATTCCTCAGCGCGGTCTCAAGCTGCTGCCGGGTGACTGTGCCCGTGGTGTTGTCCTGTAGACCGGTCCAGTCGATGGACGGGTCGCCTGCGTCGGGGCAGTCGGAGAGGTAGTAGTCGTAGAAGTAAATCACATCGTTGTAGTCGATTATGCCGTTTTCATCGAAATCGAGCAATGGCTTCATGCCCTGGAGGGTGGCAAGCGCGGTCTCGAGCTGCTGCTGGGTGACAGTGCCCGTGGTGTTGTCCTGTAGACCAGTCCAGTCGATGGACGGGTCGCCCGCGTCGGGGCAGTCGGAGAGGTAGTAGTCGTAGAAGTAGATCACATCGTTGTAGTCGATTACGCCATTGCCGTCGAAGTCGAGGGTGCCCGTGGAGATGATGACCCAGTTGATGGTTGCGATCGGGGTGCCATCCTCTTCGAGCGCAGTGGCGGAGAGTGCCTTGAGGCCGCCCTTCTTCGAGGTTGCGGTCAGCTCAATCGTGTTATTGGAGGAGCCGCCGGCAAAGGAGAATGTGGCGGCGCCGTCGGCGATTTCAATGGCGGCGGGCTGGACATTGGTTTCAATGCACCATGCGGCGGCGGGCTTCTCCGCGACCTCGTCCAGTGCCGGGAAGGGACCGTACCACTTCGTCTCGCCCGCGGGCGTCCATCCGAGGTAGAGTTCCTCGTCGCCCTTGACGATGTTCAGGCGGACCTTGGAGCCGGCGACCTCAACCGTCTGCTTGCCGGAGACATACTCCTTCGTCGCCTCGTCCTGGGTGAGGTAGACGACATAGTTCTTGGGATCCTGCGCGGGGGTGACAACCTCCGCGTCATCCCTCTGGCTGACCGTGTAGTTGACGCCCGCCTTCACCTGGAAGGCGGCCGCGTCGACAATCAGCGTCGCCGCATCGTCCTTGTCGCCCTTCACATAGAGCGGCTGGTCTCCATTGTCGTAGGTGAAGTAGACGACTGCGTCGCTGGCGACGACGAGCACCCACTGGTTGTCGTCGGATGTCGTGCGGATGTCAGTCCCGAGGCGCGCCATGTCGCCGCTGACACCTGCCGTGCCCCCGAAGTTCGCGGGGTTGGCCAGGAAGATGTCCTTCACTCCGAAGGGCATCGAGAAGGGAGGGAACGGGCTTTGGACGGTGGAGTTGCCCTGGCCGAAGACCAGGGACGGCGCGGCGGTGGCGGAGCCGACCCTGACATTCACCGTGAAGGGGGAAGCCGCCCAGACAGTCGCCGTCAACGTGAGAACGAGAACGGCCAGGATACCTGTTGTTCTTTTCATCTTGCTATGGATACCTCTTTGATGAAGGAGTCGTTTTCTTATGTGATATGAAAGGAGTGAACGCCTGCAACCCACGCGCAGGGAAACGAATTCGTGTAAGCCTTCCAATATAGCGGACGGAAGGAAAATTTCACCTGTTTTATGCTTCTTGATTCGGGTGTTGAAGCTACTTTTTAGACGGGACGAAGTACCCCTTTCCGAATTCAGGGAAACCCGTTGCTCTGACCATCAGGGAGGAGGCCGTGTTCCAGGTGTAGACGCCCTCCGGGAGGTTTTTTGTCGGCTGGAGGAATTCCCTGGTGGAGTCATCGACTCCTGCGACGATTCCGAGGAGGTTCCATACGCGGCGGAGCCTCTCTTCATTGAAGAACGAGTCGTCTCCCGAATCTCCTTGTGGCGCCCGCCCGGAAGCCACGAGCTTGGCGCCGTCGGCCTCGGAGTAGATCCAGAAGGCAGTGCCGTCATTGAGTTCGGAGAGGGATTCGACCTGGCGGAGGGCTCCTCCAAGTTCATCCGGGCTCAGGAATGCCATGACATCGCCGGGAAGATTTCGGCCGGCCACCTTTGCGGAGGCAAGGCTTGTGAACGGCAGGGAGACCAGGTTCCAGCCATGGGAGAGGGCGACCGTGAAGGACTTGTCGTAGTACTTCTTGTCGGATTTGACGCGGATCGAGTAGGTTCCCGGAGGGAGGCTTGTGGTGACGGCGTTGCTTTCGGTGGCGTCGTTCCATACTGCGAGGGGCGTCCCGTCCCCCGTCTTTGCAACAAGCGAAATCGTATTTCCCGCGGGGAGCGCGCCGGCGATCCTGCGTATCGAGAGGAGGCATTTTCCGGAGTCGGCCTGCCTGGAAAGCACCAGGTCGTAGGAGGAGAGGTCAATGGTCAGGAAGTCACGGCACTTTGCGACGCATGTGGAGTAGGAGAGCAGTCCCTTCTGGAATGCGACTCGGTCGTCCTGCTGGTCGGGTGAGCCAGGGGGCAGCTCGCTTTCGCCCGTGAACTCCTCGGAGGCGACCCCGAAATAGACGACCTGGGGGGAATCGCTCCCGGGGAAGGAGACCGTAATCTCCCAGGCAACCAGGAGCTCCTTCACTCCGTCAAGGCCGGCAGGCAGTCCGGCGCCACAAAGTCCAAGGGAAAAGCCCCCCAGCGCGGCAAAAAGCAAAAGGCGGATTCTTGTTTTTGAGAAAAATTCCATATTGTGCGGAAAATGGCCCGGTCGCGCAGGGCGGTTCACCGTGGCTGAAAACTCCATTACCCGACAGAAAGCAAGTCGTATGCCAACAAGGGCGCAAAGGACTTCTGCATAAGGACGCCAGGCAGATTTTCCCTGAATATACTCCGTATTATGGATTCAGAACCATCGAATGACAAGGGATTTTGAAGCCCGATCCCTCCCACACGGAGAGCATCCGCCCCGGGAATTGCCTTTTCTGGGGAAAGAAGAAAGGCCTCCGTGGATTTCGGAAGCCGTAATATGCTTATTTCAAGCGAGTTATAAAAATGGAGCCAGAAGTCGGATTCGAACCGACGACCGCCTGATTACAAATCAAGTGCTCTACCAGCTGAGCTATTCTGGCAAACTTTGTCGACAGGGTTAATTTACACCATTCCGCGCCTTCTGCGTACCCCTTGGCCCGACAACCTGAGATTTTTTCAATGAATCGTTGCCTGCCCCTGCTCTTTTTGTCACTTTTTTTCACCTTTTGTCATGCTGCTCCATTATCCAGTTATCGGATAGCGGTGATACCCGAGGCGACAGCCGCCGAGCGTTGTGCAGGCGAGGAGCTTCGGGAGTACATACGTTTGTGTACTGGTGCGGTTCTGCCGTTGGTGGAGTATTCCCCTACCCTGAGCGGTCCCCTGCTTGTTGTCGGCCCCGTGGGGGATGCGTTGTCCCTCATGGGGCTTGGGTCGGTGGAGGAATTCAGGAAGGACGAGATATTTTTGCGCAGCGACGGCGACCGTCTTTTCCTATGCGGCGCCCGTCCCCGTGGCACCCTGTATGCTGTCTACGAGTTTCTGGAGCGGACCCTTGGCGTGATGTGGCTTGCCGCCGACGCCACCATCACACCGTCCTCCCCTTCCTCGCTGGAACTTCCCCCGTGGGACTATCGCTACGCGCCCGAGATATACATCCGCGCCGTCAGTTCCGAGACTACAGGTGGTGACCCTGCCTTTCACTCCCACCTTCGGAACAACGGCAGCTACCAGCCCAACGACATCAGGTACGGGGGGTGGAAGGACCTTGGCTTCCGGATGTTCGTCCACACCTTCGACATCCTTCTTCCGCCGGGCAAATACTTTGACCGTCATCCCGAGTGGTATTCCTACAGGAAGGAGCCCTTCAGGAAGGCGGCGCGCCGTCGTGACTCCCAGCTTTGCCTGACAAACAAGGAGATGCGCAAAGAACTGGTCAAAAAGACGCTTCAGGCGCTGCGTGACGACCCTGGCTATGGGTTCATCTCAGTCAGCCAGAATGACAACACGAGATACTGCCAGTGCGACGAGTGCAACGACTTCATCCAGAAGCACGGCAACATCACCGACCTCTACATCGATTTTGTCAACGAGGTGGCCGAGGCGGTCGAGAAGGAATTCCCGGATGTGCTTGTGGAGACCCTCGCCTACAGATTCACACGCAATCCTCCGAAGACAATCTGGCCTAGGCACAACGTCGCCATACGGAGCTGCACCATCGAGGCGGCATCCTTCCAGACCCTTGAGACGCCCGGCCCCAACAGCCGCCTTCACGAGGACATGATTGGATGGGCGCCCCTGGCAAGGCAGATGCTCGTCTGGGACTACGTGACTGTCTTCAGAAAGTATTGGCAGCCTCATCCTAACTGGGCGACATTCGCCCCGAACATGCGCCTCTTCCGCGACTGCGGCGTAATCTCCGTCTTCGAACAGAACAACAGCAATGGCGGCGGAAGGGCGGCGGATCTTCCAGAACTCAGGAACTGGGTGCTCTCGAAGCTTATGTGGAACCCCGACCTCGATACATTCGAGCTGATAGACCAGTTCCTGGAGCCATACTACGGCCCCGCGGCGGAGTTCGTCAGAAAATACATCCATACCACGACAGAACTCGCAAAGGGCGCAGACAACTGCTATACCATGACAACCACGGGATGGCTCCCCGAAGATGTGCTGCTAAGCCTCTGGCACGAAGGGGAGGAACTCTGCGAAAGATTCGGGAAAAAACCGACATACGGCCCCAGAATCATCGCCGCAGTCCTGCCACTGGCAATGTGCGCAATGGAAAGGGGACTGACACCGCCGGAACCATGGAAGGCCGACGATTATGCGGACGAACTCCTCGCACGGCTCAACAGCCTGGGGGTGGTCACACTGACCGAACACGCCGACGCGCCAGGACATACGCCGGAACTCTGGAGAAAGAGGCTTAAGTAGGGAGGAGGGAGAAGAGGGGAGAAGGTAGTGCGTGGACACTTTGCAGTGGGCTTCCGTCAAGTAGGGAGGAGGGAGAAGAAGAGAGAGGGGAGTGCGTGGACACTTTGCAGTGGGCTTCCAAAGTAGGGAAGAGGGAGAAGAAAGGAGAAGGTAGTGCGTGGACACTTTGCAGTGGGCTTCCAAAGTAGGGAAGAGGGAGAAGAAAGGAGAAAGTAGTGCGTGGATGGCGCGCGTGGGCGCGCCCGCACGGCGATTCCGCCGCGCGTCCATTGAGGGGGAGGGGCACGAATATTTTATTGTTTTCGTGTGTTTCGTGGTTTAAACTGTTTTAATATTTTTCGTGTCCATTCGTGTGCATTCGTGGTTCAAAAGAGGCCCGCGGCGAAATACCTTCTTCTCCCTCATCCCTCTCCCCTACCCCATGAAAAGTAATCTGGCAGGAATTGGTTGAATAGCAAAAGCGCCGCTCGGCTGAAGCCAGGCGGCGCTTTTGCGTTGTGGGGTTCTTCTGCTGCTACTTGCCAGAGATCTGGCCGTGTCCGCGGAAGAGTCGTGTGGCGGAGAACTCGCCGAGGCGGTGTCCGACCATGTTTTCGGTCACGAAGACGTTGACGAAGGTCTTGCCGTTATGGACGGCGAAGGTCTGTCCGACGAATTCGGGAAGGATGGTGGAGCGTCTGCTCCAGGTCTTGATGGCGTCCTTCTTGCCGCTCTTTGTTGCCGCCTCCGACTTCTTCAGGAGGGAGTCGTCAACAAAAGGTCCTTTCTTGATACTTCTGGACATTTACTTCTTCCTCCTGGAGACGATGAAGTTGCTGGACTGCTTCTTTGGATTGCGTGTCTTGAAGCCCTTTGAGAGCTGTGCCCAAGGCGACTGTGGGTGTCCACCGCCGGAGGCGCGTCCTTCGCCGCCTCCCATTGGGGAGTCGACAGGGTTCTGGACGACACCGCGGACGTGCGGGCGGAATCCGAGGTAGCGGGACTTGCCTGCCTTTCCGAGCTTGATGTCGGAGTGTTCGACATTTCCGACCTGGCCGATGGTGGCGCGGCACTTGACATTGATCAGCCTGACCTCACCGGAGGGCAGGCGGACCTGTGCGTATCCATTCTCCTTTGCGCGGAGGATGGCGTACTGTCCCGCTGCGCGTGCGAGCTGTGCGCCCTTTCCGGGGACCAGTTCGATGCAGTGGATGTTGATGCCATCGGGGATGTTGGCGATGGGCATGTTGTTGCCTGGCTTGAAGTCAGCGGTGGGGCCGCTCACAAGAACGTCGCCCTGCTTGACGCCGACAGGCGCGGGGATGTAGCGCTTCTCGCCGTCCGCGTAGTGCAGGAGAGCGATGCGGCTGGTGCGGTTGGGGTCGTATTCAATTTCGGCGACCTTCGCGGGCACTCCGTCCTTGTCGTAGCGCTTGAAGTCGATGATGCGATAGCAGCGCTTGACGCCGCCGCCACGGAAGCGGACGGTCATGCGGCCGTAGTTGTTTCTGCCACCGGTGGAGTGCTTGCCCACGGTGAGGGACTTCTCGGAAGTGCGGCGGGTGAGCTCGGAAAAGTCACTCACCACCATTCCACGCCGTCCAGGGCTGGTAGGCTTGTATGCTTTGATTCCCATTATTAGGTTTCTCCTGTGTGAGTGACTTTAGAGCAACTCGATCTTGCCCTCAGAGAGCGTGACGACAGCCTTCTTCCAGTCAGGGCGCTTGCCCATCTTGGCGGAACGCATCCGCTTGGACTTGCCAAGGATGTTCATCGTGTTGACGGCGGACACCTTGACTTCGGGGAAGATCGCCTCGACAGCGGCCTTGATCTCAACCTTGTTGCTGGATGGATTGACCTTGAAGAGGTACTTGTTGAACTTGTCGGTCAGGTTCGTGCCGCGCTCGGTGATGAGAACGGTGTAAACCACATCGTATGGATTGAAGGATTTGTCCATCGTTGTCACTCCTATGCGAGACGCTCACCCAGCTTAGCCAGGCCTGCCTTGGTGATGACGATCTTCTTGAAGAGGAGCATCAGGTAGGTATTGACGCTGGTCGCCTTCAGGACGAGGACCTGCTGGAGGTTGCGCGCCGCAAGATCCAGGTTTTCGGTGTAGTCGTCCACCAGCACCAGTGCGTCGCTTCCTGCATTGATTGCCTTGAGGAAGGCATTCATCTCCTTGGTCTTCGGGGTGTCGAAGGCGATGTCATCGACCACGATCACGTCTCCGTCGTCGAGGCGGTCAGTGAATGCGCGGCGCAGTGCCAGCTTGAGGACCTTCTTGTTGACGCTCTTGGAGTAGTCGCGGGGGACTGGTCCGAAGGCCACTGCTCCGCCCCTCCAGATTGGGCTGCTCTTGCCGCCGCTGCGTGCGCGGCCGGTTCCCTTCTGCCTCCAGGGCTTCGCCTGGGAACGGCTGCTCATCTTGGCGCGGTTCTTGGTGCAGGCGGTGCCGCTGCGCTGAGCCGCAAGGAAGGCCACCACGGCGTCCTTCACTGCCTGCTCACCCTTGTCGCGCACCAGCCAGCTCTCCTCGATGACTGCGGGGGCGCCAGTGTCGGCACCCTGCTGATTCAGGATATTGAGGTTAGACATAATTGGCATCCTCCCAGGTTATTTCTTGACGGCGCTGCGGACACAGACCACACCACCATTCGCTCCAGGGATCGCGCCCTTGACGAGAAGCAGATGCTCCTCCGGGCGGACGCCCACGACCTTCAGGTTCTGGGTTGTGCGGGTCACGCTGCCCATGTGTCCGGGCATCGGGTGTCCCTTCATGACCTTGCCTGGCTTTTCGCACATGCCGATGGAACCGGTGCGGCGGGTCCAGGCGCCACCGTGGGTTTCACGGCCGCCGGCGAAGCGCCAGCGCTTGACAACGCCCTGGAAGCCGCGGCCCTTGGTGGTGCCGGAGACATCCACGAACTCGTCCACAGCGAAGATATCCACATTCAGCACATCGCCGGCCTTCTGGGTCGGGTCTGCGTCGAGGCGGATTTCCTTGATGACTTCAGGAGGATTGTTTTCGAGGCCTGCCGCCTTCACATTGCCCAGGACCGCCTTTGAGACGTTCTTGGCCTTGCGCTTGCCGAAGCCCAGCTGCAGTGCGCTGTATCCGTCCTTCTCCACGGTCTTCGCGGTGATGACGGTGCAGGGCCCGCAGTCGATGACAGTGACGGGGATGAGTGCTCCCTTCTCGTTGAAGATCTGCGTCATTCCCAGCTTTTTGCCGATGAGACCTTTTTTCATTTCAGTTGTCTCCCTGGCTTAGAGTTTGATGACGATCTCGACACCTGCAGGCAGCGAGAGCTTTCTGAGCTCGTCGACTGTGCGGACGGAGGGATTGATGATATCGAGGACCCGCTTGTGGGTGCGGATTTCGAACTGCTCCATGGACTTCTTGTCAACATGGGGGGAGCGGTTCACGGTGAATCGCTCGATTTTGGTAGGCAGTGGGATTGGTCCTGCCACCTGTGCGCCGGTACGCTTGACGGTACCGACGATGTCCGCTGTGGACTGGTCCAGGATCGTGTTTTCAAAGGCCTGGAGCCTGATGCGGATGGTCTGCTTGTTAGCCATGTCCTGTTCTTCCTGGTTATTTGTCTTGTCCGGGCCGTTTCTCCAATGCCGCGGGCTCGGCGGTGAACAGCGCCCGTCCTGCGGAGATTGACCGCAAGGCGGTGGCATAGGAGACGATTTCGACCATTGGGACAAGAGCGACTGCGCGAGATCCCCCTCCTGGCAGAGCATCCACCTGCAGGACCCTTGCCCTTCGGGCGGAGAGGTCGTTCAGGATGGCGCCGATCTGTTCGGCTGGAGAGCTCACTTCGAGCCGCATCACAGGTTCCATCACGACTTCGCCGGCCTCTTCGAGTGAATCGACGAGAGCCAGGCGTGTTGCGGTTAAGAACACCGGTTCGGAAGTGTCTGGCGAGACGCTGGACACCTCCAGGACTGTGATGCGCGTGTTCGTCAATGGGTAGCCCGTGGGGTTTCCGCCATCGACGAATTCCGTTGTGGCCTGCTGGATTGCCTCGCAGCATTCCAGAGGCAGCGTGGTGGACTCCCTGAAGGGGAACTCCACCACTGCGCCGCTGTTTGGTGGCAGCGGCTCAAATTCTACTTCGACCCTTGCCTGGACCGTGAGGGCCGGCGAGAGCTGTCGTCTGAACTCCCGTTCCAGACGGCACTTTGAGGCGACCGTGGTCCTGTATGCGACCATTGGGGCGCCCGCCCGCGTCTTGACGCGGTATTCGGACTTGAGCCTTTCCCTGACGACCTGGAGATGGAGTTCTCCGAGGCCGGAGGCGGTGCACTGTCCGTCCCTCGGTCCGTTCTTCCAGCGGATTGTAGGGTCTTCTTCCGCGAGGGCCTCGAGTGCCTTCGGGAGGTTTTTCCTGTCATCCGCGTCGACTCCCTCCAGGACGAGGGAGAGGACTGGCTCCGGGAACTTCATCTTCGCGAGCCTGAGGACGGGGGCTCCGTCTTCGAGGAGCGTGTCCCCTGCGCGGATTGCGGGGAGTGGCTCTTCCGGGGTTGCGGCGAGTCCCACCACTTCGCCCGAGGAGGCGGATGGGATTTCCTCTGCATCGGAGGCCCGCAGCCTCCAGACGCGCCCCACTCTCCAGGAGAGCTCCCTGTTTGCGTCCCGCAGGAGCATTCCAGCCTCGACAGTGCCGCTGTAGAGGCGAACCGCCAGGTAGTCGCCAGGCCACGGGGACCTGACAAGCTTGACTGCGGTCATGACCGCGTAGGGCCTGCCCTTCGGCGAAAGGAAACTCTCGCCAAGAGCGGGGAAAGTCCGTCGACCCCAGGGGGAGGACATCCGTTCCGCCGGCGACGGGAGGTATGAGACGACTGCGTCCAGCAGTGTCCTCACCCCCCAGCCCTCCTTCGAGGAGCCGCAGAGGACCGGGATGACCTGGTTCTTCAGCGTTGCCTGCCGGATTGCCATGTCCAGCGCGCCGCGGTCGGGGAACCGCCCTGCGAGGTAGTCCTCCAGCAGCGAGTCCTGGCACTCGGCGAGAGTCTCCAGCAGGATCCTCCGTCCGTCCCAGAGTGCGAGTTCCACATCCTCTTCGGGGGGTGTCTCGTCGGCGGGGCCGTAGAGTTCTCCGGTGAGGAGGTTCAGGATTCCGAGGAGTCTTCCCCGGGGGTCCGTTATCGGCCTCGCCAGGGGGAGCGGCCTGGTTTTTCCGAAGAGGCGTCCCATCTGGGCGAGGACGCCTTCGAAGTCGGCGCCTTCCCTGTCGAGCTTGCTTACGAAGGCAAGCCCGGGGAGGCCGTATCCGGCGGCGCGCCGCCAGACCATCTCCGACTGGGCCTGGACGCCGCGCACTGCGCAGAAGACCGCGATTGCGGAGTCCATGACGCGGAGCGAACGCTCCACCTCGGCCGTGAAGTCGATGTGCCCCGGCGTGTCCAGAAGCGTGAGCTGGTATCCGCGCCACGGGCAGGTCACTGCCGCGCTGACGATTGAGATGCCGCGCTCCCGTTCCTGCAGCAGGTAGTCGCTGACGGTGGTGCCGTCCTCGACCGCCCCGCACACGCGAAGCTGGCCAGTCTCGTGGAGAATCCTCTCCGTCAACGTGGTCTTGCCTGCGTCGATGTGGGCGATGATGCCGAAATTTCGGATGAAATCACTGGGCTCATCCATCGCAGGCGGGTTTCCGTCGGCCTTGGGAGGGTGATTCCCGGGGCCGGTATTCCGACCGCCTTGGGGAAGGCGGTGCGGAGGCGATTACAGAAGACGCCCTGCCAGCGGAATTGAAGGCAGGGCATCGGGGAAGGGGTCAAGACTAGCGGAAGTGCGCGAAGGCCTTGTTGGCGTTGGCCATCTTGTGGACGTCGTCGCGCTTCTTGATGGTGTTGCCCGTGTTGTTGTAGGCATCCAGCAGTTCTGCGGCGAGGGCGTGGCAGGTATCCATGCCCTTGCGGCCACGGGAGTAGGTCACCAGCCAGCGCATTGCCAGGGCGACCTGGCGGCTTGCGGGGACTTCCAGGGGCACCTGGTAGGTGGCACCGCCGACACGGCGGCTCTTGACCTCGAGGCGCGGCTTCGCGTTCTCAAGGGCGCCAAGGAAAAGATCCAGCGGCTCCACATCGCTGCGCTTCTCCTTCAGGAGGTCGAATGCGCCGTAGACGATGTTCTGGGCGGTGGATTTCTTGCCGCACAGCATGATCGTGTTGATCAGCCTGGCGACCAGCTCGTTGTTATAGCGCACATCCGGAATCAGAGCGCGCTTGACAGCCTGACGTCTTCTCATAGTACCTTAGAAATTCTCCGTGTTCCTGAAATTACTTCTTCTTCTTGGCGTCGGCGGCACCTGCCTTCGGACGCTTCACACCGTACTTCGAACGGCCACGGCGGCGCTTGTCAACACCGAGGGTGTCAAGCTTGCCGCGGACAACGTGATAGCGGACACCGGGGAGGTCACGGACACGGCCGCCACGGACCAGCACGACGCTGTGCTCCTGGAGGTTGTGGCCCTCGCCGCCGATGTATGCGGTGACTTCCTGGCCATTGGTCAGACGGACGCGGCAGACCTTGCGCAGCGCGGAATTCGGCTTCTTGGGAGTACGGACGGTCACCAGCATGCAGACGCCACGGCGCTGCGGGCACTTCTCGAGTGCACGCACACGGCTCTTCGCGGGCTTCACGGAGCGACCTTTACGGATCAATTGGTTGATAGTAGGCATTCAACAGGATTCCTGATGTTATTATATGGGGACAAAAAAGGGGTATGGTCAAGTGCAGTCGCTTAATATACATCGGGTTCAAGTCATTTCAAGACAAGACGGAATATTTGTGGCGAGGGTTTCATGAAGCGCGGCGTGCCTGGCCCCCGGAATCATGGGACTTTGGGGGGCAGCCTCCGATTTCTAAGGAATTATATTTGGCCGAATCCACGTTATTTTCGCATTGTCCGATTCATCACACCAAAAACAAGGAACATCACCATGGACGCAGAGAAGAGCAAGGGCAACCCCTACGGCTATTTCGATTCTGAGAAAAGCGAATACGTAATCACCTCGCCGCTGACGCCCCGGGCGTGGATCAACTACCTGGGAGGCGTCTCAGGCATGGACGCATTCGTCTCCAACCGCGCCGGCGGGACGGTCTGGTACAAGCAGCCCCACACCGGGCGCCTGACGCGCTACCAGTACATGGCGCAGCCCGAGGACAACCCGGGCTTCTTCCTATATATAAGGGACATGGGTGAGCTTTGGACGCCCTCCTTCATGCCCACGAGGACTCCGCTGGACCGCTACGAGTGCCGCCACGGCCTCTACTACACCACCTTCGATTCCGAAAAGAACGGCATTGGCGTGAAAGTCCGCTACATGATTCCCAGAAAGGACCCGGTGATGCTCTGGGACATCACATTCACGAACCACCGCAAGGAAGAGGCGGTCTTCTCCGCCTATCCATACCAGGACTTCGCCATGCGGGACGTGCAGAAGGAAGTCCTCTTCTTCCACTTCTGCGGCAACCAGATGACTGGATTCTACGACAAGGGTGTCCGAGCGCTGCGCCTGGACTACTTCGCCTACGAGGCGATTCACAAGGGATACACCCTCTTCAATGCCTCCAAGCCCTTCTCATCCTACGAGATGAGCCGCGACAAGTTCATTGGCCGCTGCCGTGCGGAGTCCAGCCCCGAGGCGCTGGACACGGGGGAACTCCACAACTCCGAGGTCCCCGGCGCAGGATTCTGCGTCTGCGGATGCCTCCGCCTGGATTTCAGACTGGCGCCAGGCGCATCGGAACGCGTCATCGTCAAGCTGACAGCCAGCCCAAATCTGGAGGATGCGGCGGCGCTCCTGCGGAAATACGACGATTTCGCGGCGGTGGACGAGGCGGCTGCGGACTTCGAGGCGTGGTGGCGGGAGAGGCTTGACAGGTGCCAGGTCAAGACCCCCGACGCCGGACTGAACGAGATGCTGAACGTGTGGCTTCCCAAGAACATCAAGACCACAATGCGTTGCGGACGGTCCATCTCCCAGAGGCACACGGGCTGCCACACATCCAAGGCCTTCCGCGACACCATGCAGGACATCATGTCGGGGATACTCTTCTTCCCCGAGGAAACCCGCGACAACATCCTCCTGCTGATGCGTTCCATACGCAGAAGCGGCCAGTGCACCCGCAACATCGACCCGTCCACCTTCAAGTGCGACACCCCGGACTATATCCGGTGTGATTCCATCGTATGGGGCGTCTTCACAGTGGCAAAATACGTCTGCGAGACAGGCGACTGGGGATTTCTGCGGCATCCCGTGCCGGACTACGAGGGCGATCCCTCCACCGTCATCGGGCTCCTGCTTCGCGGAATGCACTTCACGGGCGAGCAGACGGGCGCACACGGGCTGCCGAAGCTCTTCGACTGCGACTGGAACGACCAGCTGGTGGTGGTCAGCGCCATCCTGGACAGCGGTGAGAGCATCATGGTGGCCGAGCAGTATATCGTGGCGGCAAAGGTGCTCCTGGGCCTGCTGGACGAATCCGAGACGGAGGAGCGCGCCTACCTGGAGGGGAAAATCCAGGAGTTCACAAAGGCGTTGGAAAGCCCGCTTGTGTGGGACGGCGCATGGTACCGGCGGCTCCTCTTCCCGCATGACTACATGGGAGGCAAGGCAAATGAGGAGGGACAGCTCTTCCTCAACACACAGACCTGGGCCGCCATTGCGGGGACGCTGGCCCCGGCCCATGTCCGCCAGGCGCTTGAGAGTGTCTACGAACACCTGAACAGCCAATACGGACTGCGCCTCTACGAGCCGCCCTTCACCAGACTGCTGGACGGGGAGCGCTACTGCGGAAACGTCCCCGGCGCGGGTGAAAACGGGGGGCTCTTCTACCATGCGAACACCTGGGCCATCATCGCCGAAGCCAAGCAGGGGAATGCCCGGCGCGCCTGGGAGTATTTCAACCACATCATGCCAAACCGCCGCGCCGAGGACGCGGACCTCTACGAGCGGGAACCATACGCCTTCGCATCATGGTGCTATGGCCCAGACAACGCATCCTTCGGAAAGGCAGCCCTCTCGCACCTCACGGGCGGCGCATCATGGATCTACCGCACGGCCACGGAGTTCCTCCTGGGAGTCCGCCCCGTGAAGGGCGGAGTGAGAATCATCCCATGCATCCCCGCCGAATGGGAGGGATACAGCATGGAACGCACCATGGCGGGAGTCAGATACCATATAGAAGTGCGCAACCCGGAACACAAGACAGGGCCAGGCGTCCAGCTGACGGTGGACGGCAAGGAAATCGACGGCGATTTCGTTAGGCACCCCGCCCCAGGAAGCCAGGTCCACATCGTGGCAACAGTCATATAAAAGCCGGGCCGTCAAGCGGAGTGAAAAGGCTGCAATGACATGGGAATGAAGGACTGAAAGTCATAACATCTTCATTCCCAACATGTTATGCAATCTTGCACTCCCCTTTCGTGGCATTCGCCGGGAGAATAGCATCTAAACCGCCTGGCGGCGGCAGGATATTAGCCGCGTGCTCACCCACGGCGGGGCGCCTGGAGTTCCTCCTCTCCAGGGAAACCTGCGCAAAAAAAAGACTCCGCGATTCACAGGGGAACCACGGAGTCTTTTCCAGTCTGCTGATGAAGAAAACTACTTCTTCTTGCCGCAGGCCTTGGTGCAGCACTTCTTGCCGTTGAACTTAGCGGCATCTTCCTTGCTGACGAAGCGGGTCAGGTTGCGGCCATCCTTGGTGACTGCCTTGAACGCGGAGCGGCCATTTTCGAAGGTCACGCACTCGGTGACTTCTGCCTCAACGGACTTGCGGGTCTTCACATCCCAGAACTTTGCTTTCATCGGGAATTTCCTCTTGGATTGTTGGGACAATGCGTTGTTGCGACGACTCCAGACCGCCGGGAGTGGCGACTGGAAGGGATCCAGTTCATGCCATTACGGGTGGCACATTTAAGATTATATGCATAACTTTACTTTTTTCAAGCAATTTTCGACGATTTATGCAAAAAAAGACGACTTTTTTGGAAAAAGTTTGATTTTGGCAGGTTTTCGTGGGTGCATCCAGGTGGTTTTTGCGGAGGTGTTTCCGGGGGATGTTGTGGTTTAGGATTTGAGGTGATGTGGTCGCGAGGAAGCATTTGATTATGAGTTTAGATTATGTGGCTTTACCTCCGATGCGGCGAAATCCGTTCACCCACACTCCCTTTTTCCGATGGACTCCATAGTCATCCAGGGCGCCAGCCAGCACAACCTGAAGAATCTGACACTGTCGATTCCGCGCAACAAGCTCGTGGTCATCACGGGTCCCAGCGGCAGTGGCAAGTCTTCGTTGGCCTTTGACACCCTGTATGCCGAGGGGCAGCGCCGCTATGTGGAGAGCCTTTCCGCGTATGCGCGGCAATTCCTTGACAGATTGGCAAAGCCACAGGTCGAACACATAAGCGGGCTTTCGCCGGCGATTGCCATCGAGCAGCGCGTGGCGGGTTCCTCGCCCAGGTCGATTGTGGCGACCACCACCGAAATCTACGACTACCTTCGCCTGCTATACACCCACCTCGGGGTGCCCCACTGCCCGAAGTGCGGAAAGGAGATCTCATCCCAGAATGCGGAGAGCATCTGCCGGCAAATCATGAAGTATCCCGGCGGCAGGAAGATGATGATCCTCGCGCCATACGTCCACGGCAAGAAGGGCGAGCACGTGGAAGTGCTTGACCAGATGCGACGCGACGGATTTGTCCGTGCGCGGATTGACGGGTCGCTTGTCTCCCTTGACGACAAGATTTCGCTGGGGAAGACCCTGCGCCACTCCATCGAAGCCGTGGTGGACCGTCTTGTGACGGGGTCTTTGGAGCCTGGCCGCCTCAACGACTCCGTGGAGCTTGCCCTGAAGCGCGGCAACGGTGTCCTGGTGGTCCTGCTGGAGTCCCCCGAGGAGGCTGGCGGCTGGCACGAGGAGCGCATGAGCGAGAGCCTTGCCTGCGTTGACTGCGGAGTCTCCTTTGGCGAGCTGGCACCCAGGAACTTCTCCTTCAACTCCCCCTTTGGCGCGTGTCCTGGATGCGACGGGCTTGGCAAGCACCTCACCTTCACCGAGGAGGGGGTCATTCCCGACCCGACCCTTTCCATACGCAGGGGTGCGATTCCCCTGTGGCGCCGGGGCCCCCGCTTTGTCGTCCTCCTCTACAACCACTACCTGCGGTGTCTTTCGGAGCAATTCGGCTTCTCCCTGACGACTGCCTGGCAGAAGCTTCCGGCGGAGATCCGCAAGATGCTGCTTTATGGTTCTGGCGACCGTGTTGTCACCTTCGACTACTGGCAGAAGGGGAAGATCCACGAGTGGCGCAAACCCTTCGAGGGAATCATCCCGAACCTGGAGAGGCGTCTCCGCGAGACCGACAACGAGGAGTTGCGCGCCCGCCTGGAGGCGGTCTCGGTTTACGAGGAGTGCAGCCTGTGCCATGGCGAGCGCCTCAAGCCCGAATATCTGGCCGTGACCCTGGGCGGCCTCAACATCAGCCAGTTCTGCGCACTCTCGATTGACGGCGCGCTGGAGTTCCTGGACAACCTGAAGCTCACAGACCACCAGCAGAAGATCGGCGCCGAACTCCTCAAGGAAATCAGAAACAGGCTTGGCTTCCTCAAGACAGTCGGACTCAACTACCTCACGCTCAACCGGGAAAGCGGAACACTCTCCGGAGGCGAATCGCAACGCATACGGCTCGCAAGCCAAATCGGCTCGGGACTCGTGGGAGTCCTCTATATCCTTGACGAACCCTCCATCGGACTCCACCAGAGGGACAACGACAGGCTCCTCGCCTCGATGAAGAGCCTGCGGGACCTCGGAAACACCGTGATTGTCGTGGAACACGACCTGGACACCATGCGCGCCGCAGACCACCTCATCGACCTGGGGCCCGGCGCAGGACGCAACGGAGGATACCTCGTCGCACAGGGGACGCCGGACGAAGTGGCCGCCACCCCCGGCAGCGTCACGGGGGACTACCTGGCCGGGCGCCGCTCGATTCCCGTCCCGAAGAGGCGCAACCGCGGCAGCGGCGGCTTCCTGACCGTCAAGGGCGCCACCGAACACAACCTCAAGAACCTGAACGTCAAGATTCCGCTGGGCCTGCTCTGCTGCGTGACAGGCGTCTCCGGCTCTGGCAAGTCCACCCTTGTCAACCACATCATACGCCCTGCCCTGAACAAGCACTTCGGGATAAAGGACGACGTTCCCGGTGCCTGCAAAAAGATCGAGGGCATTGACAAGATTGACAAGATGATAGTCATCGACCAGGGACCCATCGGCAAGACCCCCAGGTCCAACCCAGCCACCTACACCGGGCTCTTCGACCTCATCCGCGAGGTCTTCGCCATGACCAACGACGCCAAGCTTCGCGGCTATACGCCGGGGCGTTTCTCCTTCAACATCAAGGGCGGGCGCTGCGAGGAGTGCAAGGGGGACGGCATCAAGAAGATTGAGATGCAGTTCCTGCCGGACGTCTACGTCCCCTGCGAGCAGTGCCATGGGCTCCGCTACAACACCGAGACCCTGAACGTCCGTTTCAAGGGGCGTTCCATAGCTGACGTCCTCGCCATGTCCGTGAACGAGGCGTGCGAGTTCTTCGCATCCATGCCCAGGATCATGCGCAAGCTTGAGACCTTGCGGGACGTTGGTTTGGGCTACATCCATCTTGGGCAGCCGGCGACCACCCTTTCCGGCGGCGAAGCCCAGAGGGTCAAGCTGGCGACAGAGCTTTCCCGCAGGGCGCAGGGGCACACTCTCTACCTGCTTGACGAACCCACCACGGGGCTTCATGTCTCCGACATCGCACAGCTCCTGAAAGTCCTCGAATCACTCCGCGACCAGGGCAACTCGATCATTGTCATCGAGCACAACCTCGACGTAATCAAGACCGCCGACTGGATAATCGACCTGGGGCCCGAGGGTGGCGACCAGGGCGGCACCCTTGTCGCGGAGGGCACCCCCGAGCAGGTCGCCAAGTGCAAGAAATCCTACACGGGGCAGTTCCTGGCTGCCTCACTATCCCAATAACCTGACATGTCTTTCGAATCGGAAATATCCCGCCGCCGCACCTTTGCAATCATCTCCCATCCTGACGCGGGCAAGACGACCCTGACCGAGAAGCTCCTGCTCTACGGCGGCGCCCTCCAGGCGGCCGGCTCCGTCCGCGCAAAGAAGAACCAGAAGAACACCACCAGCGACTGGATGGATCTGGAGCGGGAACGCGGCATTTCCGTCTCGTCGACCGTTCTCCAGTTCGAATACCGCGGATATTGCATCAACCTTCTTGACACGCCCGGCCACAGGGACTTCTCGGAGGACACATACCGGGTCCTGACGGCGGTCGACTCCGTCATCATGGTGATTGACGCAGGAAAGGGCATCGAGGAACGGACCAGGAAGCTCTTTGAAATCTGCAGGCTGCGCGGAATCCCCATCTTCACATTCATGAACAAGATGGACCGCCCCGCCAGAAATCCCCTGGAATTGCTGGACGACATCGAAAAGACCCTCGGGCTCGAGGTCTTCCCTGTGACATGGCCTCTGGGCGACGGCCCCGACTTCAAGGGAGTCTACGACCGGCTCACCCACAAGCTCCACCTCTTCACCAACCAGGGGCACGGGGCGGCGAAGGCCGCCGCACAGACCACGGGGCCAGACGACCCGCAGCTGGCGGCGCTGCTCTCGCCAATGATGCTCAAGGAGTGGCAGGACCAAATCGAATTGCTCTCAATGGCAGGAGAGGAATTTGACGACGAACTTGTGCGTTCCGGCCAGATGACGCCCATCTTCTTCGGCTCGGGAATCAACAACTTCGGCGTCCAGCTCCTCCTCGACTACTTCGTCGACCACGGAATGCCGCCGCTGCCGCGAAAGTCCTCCCTGGGCGAAATCGCGCCGACACGGGAGGAATTCTCCGGATTCATCTTCAAAATCCAGGCGAACATGGATCCAAACCACCGCGACTCCATGTCGTTCGTGCGCGTCTGCTCGGGGCAGTTCGTCAAGGACATGACAGTCCCGAACCCCCGCGGCGGCCGGCCGCTCCGGCTCTCATATCCCCAGAAGCTCTTCGGGCAGGGCCGCGACTCGATTGAGAATGCCTACCCCGGCGACATCGTCGGGCTGGTCAGCCACGGCAGCTTCAGGATTGGCGACACGCTCACCACAATCCCGGGGCTCGTCTACAATGAAATCCCGAGATTTGCGCCAGAGGTCTTCTGTTTCCTGCGGAATGCCGCCCCCTCGAAGTACAAGCAATTCACCGAGGGGCTCGAACAGTTGCTGAACGAGGGTGCAATCCAGGTATACCATCTCCACAGCGATGTGAACCGCGCACCCCTGCTTGGCGCAGTGGGACAGCTCCAGTTCGAGGTCGTAAAACACCGCATGGAGACTGAATACAATGCGGAAGTCCGCCTGGAGGACACGCCGTACACCCAGATAAGATGGCTTGCAAACGCCGCCGACGCCGACAAGTTCAAAGGCGCGTATCTTGGCAGCAACGTCCGACTCGCTGTCGACCACGAGGAGATGCCTGTCCTCCTCTTCCCGGACTCCTGGGCGGTGAACTACTTCGTCGAGAAGAACCCCGACATCCAGCTGCTCACACACTCCCCGATGCAGGGAGACACCATCTAGCGGACACACGTAAATGCCCAAGTGCCGCGCAGACCAGCTTGCAGTCAAAAGGGGGCTCTGCCCATCCCGCGCACTGGCGCAACGCCTCATCGAGGAGGGGAAGATCCGGCTGGAGGACGGCAATGCACTCCGAAAGAGCGGGCAGCTCGTCGACGAGGACGCACGCCTGGTGCTGGACGCGCCGCCGAAATATGTCTCGCGTGGCGCGGAGAAGCTGCTGGCCGGCATCGAGGCGTTCAGCCCGGAAATAGAGGGTGCGGTCGCACTGGACCTGGGAGCTTCCACGGGGGGCTTCACGGACGTCCTTCTGCAGCACGGCGCCCAAAAGGTATACGCAGTCGATGTGGGACACGGGCAGCTTCACGAAAAGCTCAGGAATGACCCGCGGGTAGTCTCACTGGAGGGAGTGAATGCACGCGACCTCGACGACAGGATTATCCCCGAGAAGATCGACATCCTCGTGGGGGATGTCTCATTCATATCGCTGACGCTTGTGCTGCCTCCATGTGCGCCGCTCCTCAAGCCCGGCGCGCAAATCGTCGTCCTCGTCAAGCCACAGTTCGAGGCAGGGCGCGAGGCCATCTGCTCACAGGGAGTCGTCAGGGACGAAAACGTCCGCCGCCAATGCGTCGAGCGCATCCTGGAGTTTGCCCGCGGAAACCTGGGCTGGCAGGTCATCGGCACCGTGCCCTCCCCTATCCTCGGGCCGAACGGAAACCAGGAATTCCTGGCGGCGTTCTCCACTGGAAGGAGCTGATAGCAGGCAGGGCGTCGAGAATGACCCGCCTCCCAATAGCGCCTCAAGCGAACCGCGCAGCGGTGGCTGGAGCGAGGCGCACCCCAGGGCGGAACCGTCCCGCGAGTGCCCCTTTCGGCTTCCTCTCCCCGGCCTACTTCTCCCTTATCAACTGGAGCGCGTTGGCGTTTGTGAGGATTTCCTCGACTTCGGAGTCGGAGAGCCTGAGCCTTCGGCGCAGCAATTCGATTTCGTCGTTGCAGTCGAAGAGCGGGTAGTCTGATCCGAAGAGGAAGTTTTTTCGTGGGAATGAATTGAAGATACCCTCGAGGAGTTCCTGCGGTATTGCGAAGAGCGAGCTGGAGGTATCCATGTATATGTCAAGTCCCTTGAGTGCATCGACGACATACTGCCAGTGCCAGACTCCGCCGAAGTGTGCCGCAATCATTTGCAGCCTCGGGTGCTTTCTCTTGATTGCGGCCACCTTGTATGGGCACGACGGATTTTCGGCGGGCGGCAATTTGTCTCCCACGTGGACAAGCAGCGTGAAGCGGCCTTCGATTGCCCCGAAGAAACTGTCGAGGCGCGGGTCGTCAAGCCTGAATCCCTGGAAATCGGGGTGCAGCTTGATTCCCCTGATGCCGTTGTCCCAGAGATACGCCAGCATTTCATCCATCTTCTCGTAATCGGGATGCATAGTCCCGAATGGAATCACCCCTGGGTGTTTCAGCAGGGAGACCGCATATTGGTTTGCCGGTTCGACCTGCTCCTTTTTCGTCGCGGCGGCCAGCACGGCCGAGTATTGGATGCCCGCCCTGCGGAGACGGGGTTCCATATCCTCCAGCAGTCCATTGCCGATTGCGGGAATCCCGTAGTGATGCTGGAGTTGTTCCACGACCTTCGATGCAATCTTCGGATGGAATGCGTGGGCGTGGATATCTATGCGTGGAAGGGAAGACATTCCTATGTCGAGATAATGTTGTGTCAAGTGAAAGAGCGCGATGCCGCGCCTCAGGGCGACACCACGCTCTTGGGTTCACTCGGATTTGACTGGTTGATGCGGAAGACGGCCGTCAGACGTTCTTCTCAGCCCACTGGTGCACATATTCCAGAAGCTGTTCGTTGAGCGGAATGAGCTTCGGGCGCTTGGCGAAGCTGTTGGCGAGTGCGTGCAGGAAGGCGTCCTTGGGCAGTCGTGTGATGCCGAGGGCCGCGATGAGTCCGAACATGACCGTATTTGCGCCCTTCGGGTTGCCGCCCTCGTCGGCGAGCTGCTGTGCGGGCACGGCGATGCCGCGCACCCCCTCGGGAATCTCCACGTCGCCCATCACTGCGTCGTAGATGATCACGCCACCCGGCTTCACGTCGTTCTTGAACTTCTCGATTGACGGGCGGTTCATCGCCACCAGCAGGTCCGGATGATAGATGACGGGAGATCCGATCGCGTGGGTCGCCAGGGTCACGGAGCAGTTCGAGGTGCCGCCGCGCTGTTCGGGGCCGTAGGAGGGATACCAGGAGACATTGCGGCCGGCGGCAAGACCCGCCTGCGCAATCATCGTCCCAAGCGAAAGGACGCCCTGGCCGCCAAAGCCGGCAATCTTCACCTGGACATCCGGCTGGCTTCCATCCGCGCAAACCGCCTTGGCTTCGGACTTGGAGTCGATGAAGAGGCTGTCAAGGGACTCCTTCGTGAAGTCGGACTTGGGGCGGGGCACTGGCTGGGCCTCCGTATTGTCGCGGAAGTTGCCGAGCGGAAACTCCTGGGTCATCACCTCGTTGACCCACTTGTTGGTTTCGGTGGTGGACATCTTCAGGTTGGTCGGGCACGCGGAGAGCACCTCCACGAAGGTGTATCCCTTGCCATCCTTCTGAATCTGGAGGGCCTTGCGGATTGCGGCGCGCGCCTTGCGGATATGCGCCGCGTCAGTGAGGGCGACACGCTCGACGAAGACCGGCGCCTTCAGGTTGCTGATCAGCTCGCACATGTGTATTGGGTAGCCCTGCGTCAGGGGATCCCGTCCATTCGGGCAGGTGACGGTCTTCTCCCCCACGAGCGTGGTCGGCGCCATCTGCCCGCCTGTCATGCCGTAGACCGTGTTGTTGACGAAGAAGACCGCGATCTTCTCGCCGCGGTTGGCGGCCTGCAATGTCTCGTTGAGGCCGATGGAGGCAAGGTCGCCGTCGCCCTGGTAGGAGATGACCACATTGTCGGTGGCGCGGCTGACGCCAGTCGCAACCGCGGGGGCGCGGCCGTGGGCGACCTGAATGTTGCCGCAGTCAAAGTAGTAGTACGCGAAGACGGCGCATCCTACGGGGCTGATCATGACGGCCTTGTCCTGGAGTTCAAGGTCGTGGAGCGCCTCGCCGATAAGCTTCGTCAGGACACCGTGCCCGCAGCCGGGGCAGTAGTGCGTCGCAGCCTGGGCGGAACCGCCCTTCCTCGGAAAACTCTTGTACAATCCAGTCGATTTGATGATTTTTTCAGACATGAGTAGTTCCTCCTTTTCGACTAGAGTGCATCCATGATCTGCTTGAGGTCAAGGAGATTGCCGCCCAGGCGGTAGACCAGGTCCACGGGCTTGCGGCAGTCGATGGCCAGCTTGATGTCGTCCCGCATCTGGCCATTGCTCATCTCGACGGAGATGAATCTCTTGACGCCGCCGTCGGCCATCTCGCGGAGCCGGGCCTTCGGGAACGGGAAGAGAGTCTTCGGGCGGAGCATTCCGACCTTCTTTCCGGCGGCGCGCGCCATGTCGACCGCGCTGTGCGCGATGCGGCTGCAGATGCCGTATGCCACAATCACGGTATCCGCGTCGTCGGTCATGTATTCGTCCCAGCGCGCCTCCTCGGCCTCGATGCGCGCATACTTGTCCTGGAGCTGGTAGTTGAACTTCTCGAGCTGGTCGAAGTCCAGGAAGATGCTGGTGACGAGATTGGGGCGCGTCTCAGGCGTGCCCGCCACCGCCCAGGATGCGTCCACGGTGGGCTCGACGGCCTTTTCCGGGAGCCTGAGGCTCTCCATCATCTGTCCGAGGGTGCCGTCCGCCAGCACGAAGACAGGCGTGCGCCACTTGAAGGCGAGGTCGAATGCGGCCATCGTGAAGTCACACATCTCCTGGACGCTGTTGGGGGCGATGACGATGCACTTGTAGTTGCCGTGGCCGCCGCCCTTGACGACCTGGTTGTAGTCGCCCTGTTCCGGCCCGATGTTGCCAAGTCCAGGGCCCGCCCTCATGACATCCACGATCACCACAGGCAGCTGGGCGCCGGCGCAATACGAGATGCCCTCGCTCATCAGCGAGATTCCGGGGCCGCTGGAGGCCGTGAAGACGCGGTGCCCTGCGGAGGCGGCGCCGTAGCACATGTTGATCGAGGCCTCCTCGGACTCGGCCTGGAGGAACTTCCTCCCGACCATCGGGAAGTACTTCGACGCCTCCTGGAGGACTTCGCTGGCAGGAGTGATGGGATATCCAAAGTAGCAGTCGGCACCCGCATAGAGCGCGCCGATGACGACCGCAGTGTTGCCTTTCACCAATTTGCTGGCCATGTTATCTTCCTCCCTGTGTCAGTCCTTCTGGGGGATGTGGACTTCAATCGCGTTGGGTTCCGGGCAGCTGTAGAAGCAGCTCGCACAGCCAATGCAGCCCTCGCCTACATACTCGCAGGAGTAGTACCCCCGGTCGTTGAGCTTCTTGCCGATTCGCAGGCAGCCCTTGGGGCATGCGACAACGCACCTGGAGCAGGATTTGCACTCATGCGGATCGATTACTGGATATGGCTTGGTCTTGTCGATTTCCATGACTCTTCCTCCTTGCCGTGGTTGAAATTCTGAAAAATGCCTGTTTCCGTGGAGCAGGCGGTCGAAGGGCGGGCGCCGCCTAGTCCAGGAAGAACCTCCTGAGTTCGGAAGGGACCTTGATTGCGCAGACCTCGTCAAGGCTGGCAAGGCTGCAGATGCGGGATGCCTGATGCGCAATATACTGCATATACGGGCTGTCCTGGTCCTTGGGCGCAACAGTGAGAATGATGAGGCGCAGGGGTTTGCCGTCCTCCTCGACGGGGGTGTCCTGGCGGCAGATTGCCACGACGGAGACCATCTGCCTGACGGTGGAGGACTTGGCATGGGGCATTGCAACCCCCTTGTCCATGACCGTGGAGGCCTGGGCCTCGCGGGCAAGCACGTCCTGGAGGCACGCGGCGTAGTCGCCGACATGGCCGCAGCGGTAGAGGTGGCGGACCATCTCCTCGATGGCGCCCATGTACGTGGTCGCCTGCAGGTCGACTATGGCGCCGCCCTCGGGAATGATCTTGTCCAGGGAGAGGGAATCATGCCCCGTATAGGGAATCACCTTGTCGTAGACATCGGCGTCCTTGGCGACGGCCATCGACGGCGAGAGCCTGCGCAGCTCCTCGATGTTCTGGTAGAGTTCGTAGGTGGTCTCGTTGTAGATGTTCTTGATGGTCGGCGCGTCCGCCTTGGAGCACTCGAAGGAGATGACCCCGTCGGAGACTGTCATGACAAAGGAGGAACGCTCCTTGCGGAAGTTGACGACGCTGTAGTCCCGCGAATAGTCGCTGTGCCTGAATCCCTCCTGGCGGAAGTTGACAATCAGCTGGCGGACGAGGAAGTCCGCCACGACCGTGGAGGGCATGGGGTACTCCAGGTGGACTGTCAGCGCGTCCGGCTTCACCTTCCGGACGCCCCGTCCCGGGATGTTGAGGCTGAGCATCAGGAGGTTTGGTGCGACCAGCGTTGTCAGCAGGGTCATGATGATGGCGACTCCGAAGAGCGTGGAGTCAACGATGGGCTGCTGATGTCCATTGAGTGTCATCATCGTGGTCGCGCCTATTCCCGCGATGATGAGTGCGACCTCGCCACGCGGAATCATTCCGCACCCGATGCGGAGCGCCCCCTTTGGATTGAAGTTGACGGCGAGGGCCGGCAGCATGCAGCCGATGATTTTCCCCAGGATTGCAAGGACCGTGAAGATGAGTCCGAGCTTGAGGGTCTGCCAGTCGGCGAGGACCTTGACGTCAACCATCATGCCCATGACGACGAAGAAGACCGGCACCAGGAATCCGTAGATGCCGTGGAGTCGGAGCTGTATTGCGAAGGAGAGGTCGGAGCGGGAGAGCGAGAGACCCGCCGTGTATGCGCCAATGATCATCGCAAGCCCGCAACGCTCCATGATTCCGGCAAGAAGCAGCGCCGCGCCAAGCGCCAGGACCGCGTACGAGGTGCTGGAGTGGAAACGCTTGAGGACACGGGCGAAGAAGTGGGCGCCCGCAAGCCCCAGGGCAGTGAAAAACACCCAGATGCCTATCGACTTGATGGCAACAAGACCAATCTTGCCCCAGGAGACGTGGGACGCGTCCCCGCTGCCGACAATGCCCATCACAATCGCAAGGCAGATGATGCCAAGGACGTCGTCGATGACCGCCGCCGCCATGATGGTCGTACCCTCGGGGGAGTCAATCGCCTTTCTCTCGGAAAGGATTCTGGCCGAAATGCCGACACTGGTCGCAGTCGAGAGGATTCCCAGGAAGAGGGCGCGGGGGTCAAGCCACCCGCACTTGTAGATGAAAACCGCCAGGAGGTCTCCGAATACGAATGAGAAGACGACGCCCCCCAGTCCGACAATCGTCCCCGCAAAGGAGTAGCGGAAGAATGTGCGGAAGTCTGTCTCGAGTCCAGATTCGAAGAGGAGGACTATCGAGCCGATTGTCGCCAGCGCATAGAGGGTATCTGACACTGGGATGCCGGCGTTCGCCGCCGGCATCGGGAAGAACCCGTTGGGGAAGAAGGGCAGCGCAACCGACCCAAGAAGATAGGGTCCGAGGATGACGCCCGTGGCAAGTTCGCCTAGCACCGACGGAATGTTGACCTTCTGGGCAAGACGCCCCACAATGTTAGAGGCGAAGATAATCACACCCAACTGAAGGGCCAGCAACGCAAGCTGTTCCGTGATGCTCTGTTCCATATACGACTAGAAAAATCCTTGAATACCCAAAAAAACATCGGGAAAACAGTGCCATTCCCGTAATGGCGCGTAATATACAGTTTCAAGCAGGGACCGGGGAAAAGGGGAGGCTCTCTCCGCAAAGATTCTAGCTGGAAGGGTTATGATGCGCCGCCATGCTGGCATTCCTGCGGGACGCCAACACGTCCCTGTCGGTCATCGACATATTCGACGGGCTTGAGCGGCTGCAAGGATACTCCCCAAGGGCGAAAGCATGGAGTTCCTCACGCAGGAGAAGGTGAACCTGGCCCTGGCCCACATGAACAGCGGGATCAGGGCGTCGCTGGGGAACATCACCGCCGCCAGAAGGTTCGCCCAATGCCACGGGGAGGATGTCCTTGAAAAGCTCGACCTTCATTGTTCCTCATCAATTCTGGCAATCAGTTCATTCGTCCATGCTACCGCATCGTCAGCAGTGGGAAGCACAGGAAGAATGCCTTTGGCGTTCATATACAGTTCGTCCCATCCAACTCCCTTGACTATCCTTGGGGGCCAAGCCTGCATTCGTCTATAATCGAACAAGCGATGGCATTTGGAGCGCACGTCTGCCATGTCAAGTTCTGAATGGGCGACGATGAGCTGGAGGTCGACGAGATCATGCGCACGTTCATTGCCAGGATCGGAAACGGCATGGAGTTTTTGGGCAATCTGATATGAGAGCTTCATCACGTGTATCGACGCCGGACGCGGAAATGAGAGTGCCTCGAACACCGCCGCCAGGTCATCAGGGAGGGTCTCCTCGTACTCATCGGCATCGCCAATCTCATTATGGCCTATTTCAATGCGGATGGTCTGCCAGGGACGGCCAAGATAGTTCAACTTGATGTCAAAGGGCTTCATCACGTATGCACCAGGAACGTTCCTTGGCTTCGGCGGAGCCACCATGATGAGCTTTCCCGTGAATCCATTCCAGCCATCGGACAATGAAACCTCAAGCTGACGGAGGTACTCGTCAAGCTCCATCATTCTTGCAGTATCCATGTCCCTTGTGTAGCGTGTGCCTTGACCGCCGTATCTGAACATCAGTGAACTGCCGCCTTTGACAACCCCGTCTGGAAGCATCTGGGCGACAATGACATTGCCCATTGCACGGGAAAGCCGAACCGTGTCCGTATCTTTGTATAGCGAGTTTATTGCCTTGATGAGGTTGGAGCATGTATTGGGCGGTTCATAATGGAAACTCTTTTTTCAATGCATAGGCCTCGGTGATGCCGAGAAGACCTCTTTGTTCCGCTTCGACAACTGCCTCCGCGAGGCGTTGGTTCATGACCTTTCCCTTGCAATGCCTGAAGGATTCCGCCAGAGGCTGGCAGCGGATGCCGTTGAAGACATCATGCAGAGGTTCTTCTCGAAGCCTTACAAGACCTATCCAAGTGGGCAGTTCCCTGCGCACACGGCGTGTCGTGGCGACTTCAATTTTGTCGGGATTCACCATGGCAAGATTGTGCATGGCGAGAACGCTTTCCCCCCATATCATCGAATCTTCTCCAACTGTCGCCAAGGCCTCTGCATAGCGGTCGTACTCCGTCGGCAGATAATGCACAAGGCGGTAAACTCCACGCCAGCATTTCTCCAGACGACCGATTTTCACCCATTCAAGCAGGTCCTTGAGGCGCACGCCAAGTGCCGTGGCCTGGGAGGATGTGATCAGGCCATAGTTGGAAAGTGCCGTGGCATTGATATTGTCGTAGAGTTTCATGTCAATTTATTCCCCTTTTGGGGATTGTTTTGACATCAATATAATGACAGCTCAACGCTCTGCAACTCGCTTTCTCAAAAAGAATGGTTTGCAAAGATTCTAGCTGGAAGGGTTGCACATCGGGGCATGGCGTAATAGTCCAGGGTGGAGGCAAGTATATTAATCCGTCGTCTCCGGTGGAGACAAGTATACTAATCCGTCGTCTCTGGCAATCCCCCTTTCCAATCCCCACACCACCATGTCCAATTCCCCCGCCGTCTACCGTGAAAAGCGTTCTGTCTCCTATCTTGCCCCCACCCGGGTGGTCTGGAAGAGCTCCGGGGTTCGCGGAGCCGAGCGCCTGAAGGATGTTGCAGGGGAGACTGCGACGATTTGGCGTGCCCCTGGCGCCCAGATTCCTCCCGGCGGCTCCGTGATTCTCGAATACGACACGGTCGAGCCCTTGCAGGGCGTCCGGATTTCCCGCGGGCGTGACGGGGCCGGTCCCGTGAATGCAAGGATACGCTTTGGCGAATCCGTGAGCGAGGTCGTCAACACCCCGAACAACGACCATTCCATGCATGACATCGTGCTTCCCCTTTCCGCAATGGGGATTGGGCGAGTGGGCAATACGGGGTTCAGGTTTCTCCGCCTTGACAATCTGGACGAAAAGGCAACCCTGAACCTGCGCGAGATTTCCGCGGAGGCGTGGACGCATCCCGCGAAGCGCGTAGGCTTCTTCGAATGCAGCGACGAGCGTCTCAACGCAATATACGAGGCGTGCTTCACCACCCTGAACAAATGCATTTCGCCATTGTTGCTCGACGGCACCAAGCGCGACCGCCTTGTCTGGATGGGGGACCTCTACAATGAAATCCGCGCATGCGGCGTCCTCTACAGAAGGCACAGCGCGATTCCCGAGAGCGTCGAGTTCCTGAACGAGGAGGCGCTTGTCAACAAATACTTCAACGGGATTCCCTCCTATACCGCATATTGGTTCCTTTCCCAGAGGGAATACCACAGGTTCTTCGCCGACGACAAGTTCCTGAGGAGCCAGAGGAAGCCCTTTGTCTTCTTCTCGAAGCTTCTCTTCGACTCCTTTGACAACGACCCCGACTCCGTCATGCACGGCGAGATTGTGGACTGGGGAGCCGTGGAGCGGACCCCCGCCGACAGCTACGGCCCCCTGTACCTGGCGGCCGTCCAGGCATGCGGCGAACTGGCGGAGCTGTTTGGGGAGGCGAAGATCCTCGCCGACGCCAGGAGGGTCGCCCGCGAGGTCGCCAGACGGCATGTCAAGTCCTCGCGCCCCAAGTCCGCGGCGGCATGGGCGGCGTTGACGGGACTTGAGAAGCCCCGCGACGTCTTCAGGCGCGTCCTCTCCGTCAACCCCAGGAGTGAACTGTCCACCTTCCACTTTGACAACTACCTCAAGGTCTACACCATGGCCGGCAAGACCCAGGAAGCCCTTGACCTGCTGAGGGAGTACTACGGCGGAATGCTGGAGCTGGGCAGCCGCACAATCTGGGAGCAGTTCGACCTGGAATGGGCAAAGGGGGCAGGCAGAATCGACGAAATGCCCCGCAGGGGCAGGCGCGACATCCACCTGGAGTCGGGAGCCGGATGCTTCCAGGGACTCCGAAACAGCCTCTGCCACGGATGGGGCGCATCACCAATGGCATGGCTTGTCGAGACAATCACGGGAATCACCCCGGTTGGAGACGGATACAGCGGGGGAATCAAGATCGCCCCGAACCTCTGCGACCTGGACTACGCCACCGCCGTATGCCCAACTCCAATGGGGGAGGTGACAGTCATCGCCCGGAGGGGGGACAAGCCCGTGGTACTGGCGCCCGAGGGGATGAAGGTGTTCAGGTAGCCGCGAGGCCCGTGCCGCAGGGTGGCGCGCCGTTCTGTTGGCGTGTTTTTACGCGGGGCTCTTGCAAAGTGAGGAAAGGTGTTTACATTAAGCACGCTTTCGACGGCGCGATAGCCAAGTGGTAAGGCGAAGGTCTGCAAAACCTTTATTCATCGGTCCGAATCCGATTCGCGCCTCCAGATTTTCCACCAATCGAGTACGGCTCGAAGCTCTGGCCGGCTGTGTCCAGGAGATTTCCTGACGTCACGGCCGGCCTTCCAATATCCAGCTCCACAGCCGTCTTATTCCTCCGCCAAACCCAGTTCGGCCTCACTTTTCCGAAGACGGAATATATAGAGACTCCCCCCTGTTTTTCAGCCTGAGGCGCATTTTCCCCGCGCACCGGCAAACCACTTCAAGATATGGCAAAGAAACGCTTCACGCACGACGAGGCATACGACGAAGACGAAGAGCTGCTTCTTGACCGCAAGGCCAAGCGCAAGCGTGAACGCGAGCTGGAACGCCAGCGCCAGGAATCCAGGCAGGATTCGGAACCCGCGGCGGACGACCCGATGGTGCGCATGGTTTCCGCATGCCAGGAGAACCGCTGGCGCGAGGCGTCGATGATATGCCAGGAGGCCATCGACCGCCTCCGTTCGGAGGGCAAGGACGATGCGGCGGAGAGTTTTGCCATGGCCTTCCAGAAGATTGACCGTTCCCTTCGCCGTCAGATGATCGCGGCATTTGTTCACGAATCAGAGAGGCTTTTAAGCAAGTAATCAGTAGCAAGGAGTACTTCCCGAATGCTGGGAAACAACGAAAAAATCCAAGGCGTCAGCATTCCTGACATGTTTTCTCAGATGCTGTCGGAGCTTCCCTGGCGCACCCTCAGCCAGTACATCTCCGGCAACGCTCAGCTTTTGAAGGTCTGCACATTTGGCGGTCACAGGATTGATCCCCAGCAGCGTCCGAGGCTGACCAAGCAGGTCATCAACGAGGCTGTGAAGACCGACTACAGCGACTCCACCTGCAGTGCGCTCTTTGCTGCGTGGTATCCCGTCCACGCCGAGCTTCACGCAAAGCTTGAGGGATACTTCAACTCCGACGAATACAAGGAGTACCGCAAGGAGAACAAGCTCAACGACGTGGACTACGTCCTCTCCGACGACAAGTTCAGGGAGTTCTTCCAGGTTTCGGACTTGAAGGCCTGGAAGATTCTGCTTGTCTTTGCCCCCTTGAAGTTCACGAAGGAGCAGGCTGACCAGATTTTGAACCACCAGGAGGGTTCCGAGGAGCTTCTTGAGCGCATCAAGGAGCTAGAGGCGCGTCTTTCCGAGGCTGACCGCAAGGCCTCCAGCGCTTCCGGCGAGCTTGAGAAGGCGCGCCAGCAGCAGCAGAGCGCCGAGAACGAGCTCAAGGAAGCCCGTCATCAGATCCGCACCCAGAAGGGCGACCTTGAAGCCTTGAACCAGAAGTTCCTCTCCTCTTCGGCGGAGGTGAAGCGCCTGAGCGGCCTTCTTTCCTCCCGTTCCGAGGAATTGGAGAAGCGTGCCGCCACTGCCAGCGAAAATGCCGAGCGGGTCACCACCCGCCTTCAGGCCGAGCTGTCCCGCCTCAAGGAGGAACTGAACGGCTGGCAGAACAAGTTCCAGGAGCAGCTCCAGGCAAACCGCCAGATTCAGAATGACGCGGCCAACACCGAGGCCCGCGCCGGCAAGAGCAATGCGGAGCGCGACGCCGCCATCAAGAAGCTTGACGAATCCAAGAAGTTCGTCGACCTCCTCCTTTCGCGCATCGACTGGGCGAAGCTGGGCTCCCAGCTGAAGCTCTCGCCTACCCTGCGCAAAAACTTCAACAGCATGCTGAAACGCCTCAACTACGAAGAGAACCTGTCGCTGACCATCGAGGGAACGCTCCCCCAATTCTGGAGCCGTCTCCAGAAGAAGGAAGGCGAACTTATCCAGCGCATTGCCGCATCCAGCACGCTTGAGGTCGAGAAGGGGGACATGAAGGGATTCTGGGAAGAGGTGAAGGACAGCTTCGCCGAGGTGCAGACCTCGATTGAGGCACGCCTCTTCATGCTCGGCTTCATCCACGAGCTCCTCTTCGCAATCTACGTCCCCGAACAGCTGGCCGCACCGACCATCCCTGCTCCCCTGAAGAAGAAATCTTCGGAATAGTTGGGCAAGGCAGGTTGAAAACGGAAAAGTTCCCACTATAGTAAGCCCGCTTTCCAAACAAAGTGCGATTAGCTCAGTTGGTTAGAGCGCTACCCTGACACGGTAGAGGTCGCTGGTCCGAGTCCTGCATCGCACACCATTTCAAAAGCCGTCGAGCCACGGGGTAACACCCAAAAGCCGACGGCTTTTTCCGTTAAAGGAACCAGAAGGAAAGAAGGTACGGCAGATATTGGAAATTTGCCCCGACTACGATTATTCGTGTGCATCCGTGGTTCATATACCGCCCCGACTACGGGTTTCTTTCTTTTTCGTGTATTTCGTGTTTTTCGTGGTTGCCCCTGCCTTTGACATTCGTGCCCATTCGTGGTTCATACTCTCTCTCCCCTGCTTTCTTTTTCGTGTTTTTCGTGTATTTCGTGGTTCCACTCCTGTATTTCGTGGATCAGAGCTCTGGCGTCGGGGTCTTTCTTCGCTACCGGCGGCGGGCTTCGCCTCTTCGCTGTCAGGTTATATTAACCGAGTGTGGACGGAGACGGGCGGCCGCTCCGATTATTTCGGGGAGGAAAGTCCAGACACCACAGGGCAGGAAGCCCGGTTGAAAGACCGGGTATCGCGGGGTGAACCCGCGGTCAGGATAGCGCAACAGAGAAGAGACCGCCGGCATTTTGTGTCGGCAAGGGTGAAAAAGGCGGGGTAAGAGCCCACCGCGGCAGCTCGCAAGGGTTGTCGGCTCGGCAAGCCCCTTCTGGTGCAAGACCAAATAGGAAACGAGGCGCGGCCCGCGCCATGCGCAAGCACAGTTTCGGGTATCGGTCGCGTTAGATGAATGGTCGCCGGCCGCCTCTAGGGGCGGTGCACAGAATCTGGCTTACAGTCATCTGTCCACACACATCTTTCCCCAGGGGCGGGAGAATCGCCCCGGGGGTGTCATTCCAGCATTCACAAGCATCCGCAGAAGGCATGACCAAGACTAGACCCGATGCCAGGAAGGACGTGCTCTTCAAGACAGGCACGCCGATCATCCCAGGCGTCTGCTATGGCAGATGCCTGGTTCTTTCCAGCGATGACGCGCTGAAGGACGTGAAGCTTGTCAGGACCGAGGACGTCGAGGGGGAGAAGCGACTCCTCAAGGCAGCCATCGAAAGCGCCCGCGCCTCAATCGAAGCGGCTTCCCGGCAAGTCAAGGATTTGCTTTCCGAGGCGGACGAAGGGCTCTTCCAAATGTATGAGAGCCTCCTGGACGACCCGACCCTCCAGGAAAGAATCGTCAAATACCTCGACGACCACCTGACGCTCCCATCCGCCCTGGCACTGGCCTCCAGGTCATTCCAGGACGAATTCCTCCACATCAATGACAGATACCTGCGCGAAAGGCTTCTGGATGTGCAGGATGTCCTGATGAGAATCATGGACGAAATACGGAACACCGACTCGACGGGCGTTCCGACAGTCGACTCGCCGGACTCCAGCACCCCGATAATATTGGTTGCCCGCGAGCTCTTCCCGTCACAGTTCCTGGCTGCTCCGCTGAAGCGTGTCTGCGGCATTGTGTGTGACACGGGGGGTGCGACGAGCCATGTCGCCATCATTGCCCGCGCCCTGAGGATTCCGATGATGATTGGCGTCTCGGAGATACAGGAGCAGGTGACAGTCCAGGACAAGCTGCTCGTCGACTGCCGCGCCGGCATTTGCTACATCAATCCCAACGCAGGGGTGCTGAAGCAGTACCAGCTCGCCCTGAACATCAGCAGAAGGAGCCGCCAGGCGACGGGCGGACAGTCCCAGGACGCGCCCGTGGACGACTCGCCGAAGACCCTCGACGGCACCACGATCAGCCTCTGCGGAAACATCACCCTCTTCAGCGAAATCCCGGCGCTGCACAGCGCAGGCATACGCGAAATCGGGCTCTACCGCACCGAATTCATGTTCCTGATACGGAACAATATGCCTGATGAAGAGACACAACACCGTGTCCTCCAACGACTTGTAGGCGGCGCGGAAGGAGCCCCCGTCGTAATCCGCGCCCTGGACATCGGAGGCGACAAGCCCCTGCCCTACATCCAGTGGGACGACGAACTGAACCCCTCACTTGGATGGCGCGGTCTCCGTTTCCTCCTCACCAACCCGGACTTTGCCAGGACGCACCTCCGTGCAATCCTGAGGGTGTGCGTCGCCAGGAATGTCCGACTTCTCTTCCCGATGATTTCCGACATGAGCGACATCATACGCATCAAGGCGATGGTCAGGGACGCACAGGAGTCCCTGAGGAAGGATGGAATTGAATACGGGAATCCCCCCATCGGGATGATGCTCGAGGTGCCCAGTGCCGCGTTGACTCTGGAGCGCCTCCTCCCGGAGGTGGACTTTGTCAGCATCGGCACCAACGACCTTGTGCAGTACCTCTTCGCCGTAGACCGTGGCAACGCCCGTGTCAAGCAGTGGTACCAGCAGTGCCATCCGGTCGTCATCAGGCTCATTGGCGACGTCTGCCGCATCATGTCCAAGTATCCCGACAAGGAGCTGGAGATTTGCGGCGAGATGGGTGGCAACATGTCGGCGTTGCCGGTGTTGATAGGCGCCGGCCTGCGCAAATTTTCAATGAACCCTGCCGCTGTGCCCCACATCAGGGAACTTGCCAGGAGAGTGCGCCTCGAAGACTGCCGCGACCTGTACCAGCAGGTCTGCGACGTGGACACGGCCGAACAGGCGCAACGCATCCTCGACGACTTCATGGAGTCCGTCCACAACTCCTGACACGCGCAACCATTTCTCCAGGCAGACGCCCCACTCCAGATGCCCAACCTCACACGAAGACAACTCTCCATCCTGCTGGGGGTCGCGGCGTACGTGCTGCTGTCGGTCGTCATTGGCATCCTCCTGCGCAGCCGTCTTTCCGCTTCAGGGAGGATTTCATCGATATTGAGCGAGGTCGGGGGCTCCTGGCATCAGGAACTCATTCTTTCGCAGAGCATATTCGAGGCCCAGCGGGCCGGGCGGGCGGAGAAGCGCGACCATGCCCAGAGGGCGCTGCATGCGGAGCAGGAGAGGCAGGACACACGCCTCAGGATGCTGATGATGATGCCGGACGTCTCCGACCGCGCCGACATCCTTCGACTCTACGACATCCACGGCATGGTCGGCGGCCAGCTGAAGGCGATTGCGGAAAGCAGGGACATCTCACGCCCCCTGGAGGAACTCTCCCGGTGCATTGGCGAGGCGGACGATATCATCCGCAAGACCAACGACGCCATAGGCCGGAGAATCATGGCGTATGCCATCTTCTGCTGGATATGGCCGCTTCCATTGCTCGGGCTGCTGGGATACTGGCTCTTCATCCTGTCAAGACGCCGGAAATGCCAGCTCCAGACACTCAGGAACTATCTCTCCGTGCCCGTCGGACAGCTCCTGGAGGAGCCGGCGCGGCACGCCAGGCGCGACCCCTCGGCAACGGAAGACCCGACCTTTGCCGAGGGGATGGACGAATTGCTGCGCCGCATACGCAAGGAGTCCCAGTCCCGCGAAAAGTTCATCGCGACCATGTCCCACGAAATCCGGACTCCCATGAACGGCCTGCTTGGCTTCCTTTCAAGCCTGAAGGAGACCCAGCTCAGCGACCAGCAGCGCCAGTATCTCAAGATCATCGACTCCAGCGCAAAGGGCCTTGTGCATGTCATCAACGAAATCCTCGACTTCACGAAGCTCCGCGCCGGCAAGCTGACCGCATCCGAGGTGACATTCGACCTGCGCTCCTTTGCGGAGGAGCGCGTCGCCCTGGCACGCCAGTCCGCACGCGGCAAGCCCCTCAAGGTGAATCTGCTCTTCCACGGCGCGGAGGAGCCCGTCCTCATGAGAACCGACCCGTCGCTGCTGAGGCAAATCCTCGACAACCTCCTGGGCAACGGCGTCAAGTTCACCGAACGCGGCGAGGTCGCCCTGGAAATCCAGGTCACGCCCATGGATGGAGGACGCCTCTCCATCGACTTCGCAGTCAGGGACTCCGGAATCGGAATGACCCAAAGCGAACAGGACCACCTCTTCAAACCATACGAACAGGCGGACATCTCGATTGCCAGGCGATATGGCGGCACGGGGCTGGGGCTCACCATCTCCCACTCACTGGTCGAACTCCTGGGCGGACGGCTCCAGGTGAAGAGCAGCCCCGGAGAAGGAAGCTGCTTCTACTTCACACTGCAGTGCGCCGCGTCAAAACCTGAGGAACAGGTCCATCTCTCGGATCTCTACCATGTCAAACTCCCACGCACGGAACTAAAAAAACACTGGGCGCTGCTGGTGGACGACACCCTGACAAATCTCTTCCTGCTGGAGACGATTTGCCAGTCCGTGGGACTGCCCTACCGCACGGCCGAAAACGGACGGGAGGCGCTGGACCTATGCCGGCAGCAGCACTTCGACCTGATATTCATGGACATACAGATGCCAATCATGGACGGCTATACGGCCATCAGGGAAATCCGCAAGCTGCCTGACGCGGCCACCACCACCATCATCGCGCTCACAGCGTCCGCGTACCAGGAAGATGTCGAAAAAGCGCTCGGCGCGGGCTCCACGGGATTCATCCCGAAGCCCTTCGAAAGGGACCAGCTTCTGCTCTGCATTGCGGAGGCGCTTGGCATCACGCCAGAACGCGAACTGCGGGCCGCCGACAGGGAACTCGCTGAATCCCCCGAGGTCGCGACTGTCAGGAGAATGCACGACTTCATGCGCGAACAATACCAGCTCTCCCTGGGCGAAATCAAAATGCTGCTGGCACAGACGCTTGCGGACTGGAGGCCGCTCCTGGACAACCTGGGAAGCTATGCACAGCAGGGCAACGAACAGGAGACTCTCGCACTGCTGCATCGCCTCAAGGGACAGCTAGCCGCAATCGGACTCCTGGACCACTCCGAAAAGACCGTCACGATAATGGAGGCCTTCAGGGAAGGCAGGCGCGAGGAGGGGCAGACGATGATCCTGGGATTCATCCAGTCCCTCACCAGAATATTCAAGCTGCTTGAAAGCGATGTGACAGTCGCCTGAAAGACGCGAATCCCTACTTCACACGCACGTGCTCCCAATACGCTTTCAGTCAGGAACGCTGCTCGTGGGCGACGGTGAGGCCAGAACTCCCGGAGAACTGCCCTGCGGCATCGGGGAGTACTGCCGATATGACAGGCGCGTGCAGTGCTTCCGGGCGGCGGCCAGCGCGTATTCCGCCATCATCGCGGCGTTGCACAGGGGGCACTTCCCCTACGACGACCAGGCAAGGGCCTACACCTCCCCGGGACTGGAACTCTTCTCCAGCCACCCGCCAAGGGACTACCAGGCGGAGGCCATCGCCCGATGGGAGGAGTCCGCCAGGCGCGGCATCGTCGTCCTTCCAACTGGCACAGGCAAGTCCTTTCTGGCGCAGATGGCGATTGCACGCACGAACCGCTCAACCCTCGTTATTGTCCCGACCCTGGACTTGCTTGCCCAGTGGATCCTGCAACTCAAAAACGCCTTCCGGCGACCCATCGGAATACTTGGCGGCGGCACCCAGGACATCCAGGATGTCACCGTCTCGACATACGATTCGGCACTGCTGACAATCGACCGCATCGGCAACCGCTTCGGACTGCTGGTCGTGGACGAGTGCCACCATCTGCCCGGCCCGTCCTACTCGCAAATCGCCATCGGATCAATCGCGCCATTCCGACTGGGACTGACCGCAACACCCGAACGGGACGACGGTCTCGACAGGGAATACGAAAGGCTAGTGGGGCGTATCTGCTACCGCAGGGAGATAGGCGAACTGTCCAGGGAGACCGTCCTGGCGCCATACGAGACCGTGCCAATCTACACGAGCCTTGACGAAGGCGAGGTTGCGGAATACTCCCGCGCCCACGGAATCTACGTGGACTTTCTGCGCAAGAACAACATCCGCCTTGGCACGCCCCAGGGCTGGGGCAACTTCCTGAGGGCGGCAAGCCGCACCACGGAGGGGCACCAGGCAATGCAGGCCTACCTGGACCAACGCCGCATCGCGCGATTCTCGACCGCAAAGTTCCGCACCGTGGCCGAACTGCTGGAGGCGCACCGCCACGACCGCACCATCATATTCACGGCGGACAACGCGGCGGCATACCGCCTCGGCAACGCCTTTGCGCTGCCGGTGATTACACACCACACGAAGTCCGCCGAGCGCGTAGCATTCCTGGAGGCCTTCCGCAACGGCACATATCCAGCCCTGGTCACCAGCAAGGTGCTGAACGAAGGAGTTGACGTGCCCGCCGCGAACATCGGCATCATCGTGTCGGGCTCCGGCTCCGTCAGGGAGCACGTCCAGCGTCTGGGCAGGATTCTCCGACCCTCGCCAGGCAAGACCGCCCTGCTCTACGAACTCGTCAGCGACGGCACAAGCGAGACATATACCTCCGAAAGACGCAGGATGCACCCGGCATACGGCAACCCAATGGAGACACACGAGGAATGCTGACCCAGGCACTTGTCCATCCATATTGCCGCAGGGACTCCATCCTCCCGAGGTTCGTGGGATTCACACAGGAAAACCTCCTGCTTTGCGAACAGCTCATCGGACTCTTCCACAACGCACTGGACAGGCGTGAAAGCCGCGGGCAGCTCGATGAAAACGTCAAGGCAGTCCTGGCGGAGACCACGCGCAGAAGCCTTGGCCTCGGAATCGTGAAGCTCCTCGAAGACCGCACTGACTTCTCCTCAAGTTCACAGCTCGACTTCCAGACCCTGCGGAAGGAGATTCTCGATGCATCCGCGCAACTGCTGCGGGGCAACGACACGCTGCCGCAATTCGGCCACTGGGAAGAACGCATCAGGGAAATGCTGCCCGAAAACCCGCTTGTTGGAAATCTCTACGGTGACCTGCCGGAAAACGACCGGCTGCTGAAATTCGACGACATTGACGCGCGGGGGCTCCTGGAACGCTACAACCTCGCGCAGGTCCAGGCGCTGCTTCTCACCGCCCGGGAGATGAAGGTCAAGGTCGGCGCAAGGGACGCGGCGCAGCTGCGGCGCCTCTGCCAATATCTCAGATTCTTCCAGCTCCTCGCGGAAATCAAGGACTCCCCGGAGGAATCTGGCCAGGACGGCGACGGCGCGCTCCGCTGGCTGGAGATGACGGTCGACGGACCGGCCGCAGTGCTGGACACGGGACGGCGCTACGGCCTCGCGCTGGCTACGTTCTTCCCCGCTGTCTGCACAATGCCATGGTGGAGACTGGAAGCGCAGATTCTCTGGAAGGGACGGCCCTTCCAGCTGGAACTCGACCAGGATTCCCGTCTCAAATGCCCATATCACCAATTCTCCGCTGTGCTTCCCGAGGAGGTGGCCCTCTTCAGAAACCACTTTCTCGCAACGGACTCCGAATGGCGCATCGTAGAGGAGGCTCCGTTTCTCAAGGGGCGCGGAGGCGAGATGATCTTCCCGGACTACTCCTTCCGGAGGAAGGGTTCCCGTAGAATCATCCACCTGGAGCTCTTCCACAGATGGCATTCGAGGGGGCTTGCCGAACGACTCGCCTGGCTTGACGCACACCCCGCCACGCCATTCGTTGTCGGAATCGACCGCGCGCTCCTCAAACGGGCGGAAATCGAAACGGCCGTCGAAAACTCCCCCGCATTCCAGGAGGCGGGATTCCTCTACAGAGACTACCCGACAATCGACAAAACCCTCAAATCCCTAAAAAAACGCATCGACTGCCTGGCGGGGGAATAGCCACCTTTTTTTTCGCGCGGCGAAAGGATGCCAAAACCCCAATCGCCAAGCCAGCGCGTATATTACGCAACACCCAATTTGCCTGTGTCAAACACATCCACTCACCCATATCCTGCCACGACAATGAAAAGATTTCTTCTGCTAGCCGGAATCCTGCTGTCGCTGTCGCTTCTTGCAAAGGAGGTCGACCTCTATGTCAACTCCGCAGCCAACCCGCCCGAAAATGCCTGGAGGACAAACGGCGACGAATTCCTGACGATGGAACAGCGCCCATGGCCAACTGGCGAATCCGGACTCACGGTCAAGTTCACATACAAGGGAAATGCACGGACGGGCGAGGAGTGGTGGCCGTCGGGAAAACTCTACCTCGACAAGGTGCCGGACGCACTCACAGACTGGCGCCTCGTGAACGCACTCCTGATTGACATCTACTGCGAAACCGACGAGCCAGTGGGACTGGTCGTCAAAACCAAGAACGACCCGAAGACATTCAACTTCTTCGACACGGTCCGGTCAAAGGGCAGGCACACCCTCAAGGCGGAGATTGGCGAGATGAGCAACTTCGACCTGAGCGCCATCGAGTACATCGACATATTCTGCTCCTCGCCAAAGACCGACTACTCCGTCTACGTGGGCGACATCAGACTGGATGTCAAGGACCTCGAGGCCGAAGCCAGTGAACGCAAAACCCGGGCGGACGCACTGCGCGGAGCGCTCGCATGGCGCAGGTCCATGGCACGCGGAAATCTCCCCGCAGCCATCAAGAATCTCATGAGCATCGAAAAATTCCTGCCGGAGACCCCGGACGTGGACGCGCTCCAGGACTTCGAAAAGGCATGCAGGAAGGGCTTCCCCGTAATCGACAGAATCTATTTCATGCGCTCCGCCGAAAACAACCTCGCCGCCAGATGGTGCGCCGCAGAGGAAAAGGTGCTCCGCGAAACATACGCGTTCCTGTGCCCGCCCACCGAGGAAATCCTGCTTGACGCGGCCAGGGGCGAAGGCGAATCCGCGCAGATTGTGGCATTTGCGACTGCCGACCTGGCCGGAGTCAAGACGGAAATCGAAATCTACCCCGTGGACGAGGGCGGCAAGTCAATCCCGAAGGAGGCATTCAGGCTCTCCCCTGTCGGATATGTGGAAATCCGCAACCCGGGCTATAACATCGAACCGCTGGGATTCTGGCCAGACCCAATCCTCGAATACCTGGACACCCCCATCCCCGTCGAACGCAATACCTACCAGACTTGGTGGCTGGATGTCAACGTGCCACTGGACCAGCCCGCAGGACTCTACCAGGGACAGGTTAAGTTGACCTGGGACAACGGCGGCGAGACCACCCTCCCCTTCTCGGTGCGCGTGCGCGACTTCGCACTCCCGGAGGGCGTCCCGTACTTCTCCCCAATCGAGTACTTCATCCCGTACCCGGGCGGCGAAAACGTCCAGGAGGAGCGGGACAGGCAGATGGTGAAGCTTATCCTTGACCACCGCCTCCAGGCAGACCACATCTACCTCAACGTCAACCGCCCTGAACTGGTGGAATCCGCAAAATTCCGCCTTGAACACGGAGCCCGCCACTTCAACCTCGGCTTCATCAACACGGAGGTCGACGACAAGCTCTTCGCGCAGATTGCGGAGGCATACCGCAGGTGCAAGGAGGCCGGAATCATCGACAAGGCGTACATCTACTGCTTTGACGAACAGCCCGCGGAGAAATTCCCGATGATGCGCGAGGCACTCAAGCGCATCCGCGAGGCCGCCCCGGGAGTCCCCATCTACACCACGCTTTACGACAGCACCTACGGCGTCGCCTCCGGAATGGAGGAGCTAATCGACGGGTGGATTCCCCTGACAAGGGTCTACGGAAAGACCTCGAAGGAGATTGACGCCGCCCGCGAGCGCGGAGCCCAGGTCGGCTGGTATGTCTGCTGCGGCCCCCTCTATCCATACGCAAACTTCCTCCTCGAAATCCCGGCCACAGGCAACCGGCTCCTCATGGGGTTCATGAACAAGAAGTTCACCCCGGATTGCTTCCTCTACTACTACGCGACCATGTGGTGCGTCTACGAAATACGCCCCGATGGAACATACCAGCAGGTCGACTACATCAAGACCCCAATCGCCGGAGGAAGGCTCCCGACACTCATCGGCGACCCGTGGTTTGCGGAGTCATTCACAAACTTCCCCGGGGACGGACGGCTCCTCTACCCCGCAAAGGAGGGCCCGGTACCCACCACGCGACTCAAGTCCATCCGCGACGGAATGGAGGACTGGCTCTACATGGACATGCTGGAGAAGGCCTGGAAGAACCCGGGCAGGATGTCCGCGGAATGGCGCGACAAGGCGCGCAAGGAGGTCCATGTCGAGGACAGGCTGGTCGAAACGCTCACAAAGTGGACCACCGACCCCGCACTCGTCAGGGACAAGAAGGCCCGCATCGCAGACCTCCTCGAGGAGTACTACTCGACACAGAAATAACCCCGCACTCAAATCCCCATAATGCACGCTCAAAACATGAAAAAACTTCTGCTCCTCGCCTGCACCCTCCTCTCGATGTCGCTCCTTGCACGTGAAGTACTCCTCTACACAAGCAAGGTCGACCGTCCTCCAAGCGTCGACTGGGTCATCTACAAGCCCAATGTCTACATGACGATGAAGCAGGCGCCCTGGCCCAACGGGGAGTCAGGCCTGACCGTCAAGTTCAGCTACATAGGCAACGCCGAGCCCGAAGGCACATCCTGGTGGCCCTCCGGCAAGCTCTTCCTTGCCAGAAACCCCAATGCACTGGCCGACTGGCACGACGCCAAGACTCTCATCGTCGAAGCATACCTGGAAAACGGCGAAAAATTTGCCGTGAGGGTCGTGAGCCGCGACGCAGACAACAAGCAGGTCGGCCACACGCATCTCATCCAGAGCCCGGGCGTCGGACGCCACACCTTCAGGATCGGCATCAGCGAGTACTCCCAAATCAACCTGGGCAACATCGAGTACATCGACATCTTCATCTCAAATCCCAAGACTGACTTCTCGACATACATCGGCGACATCAAGCTGGAACTCCTCGACCCGGAAGAGGAGCAGGCCAGACTCACCGCACGCACCGCGGAACTGAGGCGCTGCCTCAACTGGCGCAAGAATCTCCTGGGCGAGGACCTCCCATGCTCGTCAGGCGAACTCGTCGGATTCGAAAAAAACCTCCCGGAAACGCCTACCCTCGACCAGCTGACGGAATTCGAGGAACTCACTGCCGAGCAGTTCCCGATAATAGACCGCACATTCTTCCGAAGGAACGCAAAGGACGGATTCGCGGTCCTGTGGTGCGACGCCGCCGAAAAGGTCCTGAGGGACAAGTATGCATTCCTCTGCCCGCCGTCAAAGGAGGCCTTCCTTGATGCGGCAAAGGGCGAAGGCGAATGCGCACAGCTCGTAGGATTCGCCGCCAAGGCAATCAACGGAGCCAAGGCCGTCCTGGTCGCCCCGCCAAAAAGCGCCGAGGGAAATACGATTCCACTGGAGTCGCTGAAGGTCTCCCCAATGGGCTATGTCCAGACAAGGGAGGATATCCACAACTACAAGACCGACTACTACGGATACTGGCCAGACCCAATCCTCGAATATCTCGACACCCCCATCCCCGTCGAACTGAATACCTACCAGACCTGGTGGCTGGACGTCTGCGTGCCCGTCAACCAGGCGGCAGGACTCTACAAGGGCGAGGTGAAGGTCACCTGGGACGAGGGCGGCGAGGCCATCCTCCCCTACACGGTCAGGGTGCGCGACTTCGCACTCCCCGAGGGCGTCCCGTACTTCTCGCCTGTCGGCTTCGTGACACTTGACAACTATCCCGCCAACTCCGCCGAACGCAAGGAATACTGGAGGGCCATCGCAAAAATGCTCCTCAGCCACAGGCTCCAGGCCGACTACATCTACTGGCCCGTGGACAGGCAGGGGCTCGTGGAAGACGCCAGGTTCTTCCTCGAAAACGGCTCGAAGCACATCAACATCGGCTACATCGGAGAAGAGGTCGATGACGCAATGGCGGCGAAAATCAGGAAGGCCTACGAGGAGGTCAAGGCCGCGGGACTCCTCGAATACGCATACCTGTACTGCTATGACGAACAGCCCGCATCCCAGTTCGAGATGATCAGCAGATCCCTCAAGAAGGTCCGCGAGGCAGCGCCGGGAGTGCCAATCTACACCACGATGTATGACAGCAGCTTCGGAAGGGTCAGCAATACCACCGACCTCATTGACGGATGGATTCCCCTGACAAAGGTCTTCGGAGACAACGCGAAGAACATCGAGGAGGCACGCGCGAGGGGCGCAAAGGTGGGCTGGTATGTCTGCTGCACGCCACTGGCGCCATACGCCAACTTCCTCCTGGAAATGCCCTCCACCGCAAACCGGCTCCTCATGGGATTCATGACCAAGAAGTTCCAGCCGGACTGCTTCCTCTACTACAACACAACCGTCTGGAGAGACTACAGGAGGAATTCAAGCGGACTCTTCGTGAACGAAGGACCGCTGCCCCCAATCTCCGGAGGACCGCTCCTCGAAGACCCATGGTATGGCGAATCCTTCCAGAACTTCGGCGGGGACGGACGACTCATATACCCCGGAATGGCCGCGCCAGTCCCAACCCAGCGACTCAAGATGGTCCGCGACGGAATGGAGGACTGGTACTACCTCGACATGCTCGAAAAGGCGCTTGAGGACTCCTCCGCAATGAGCGGGGAGTGGTATACCGCCGCAACAAAAGAGGTGGTCGTCGAAGACGAACTGGTCACGTCACTCATCGAATGGACCACGGATCCCGCACTCGTCAAGGCAAAGAAGGCACGCATCGCAGACCTCCTTGAGGAGTACTACAGAGTCCAGAAATAGCCGCGCCTTGTAGAGCCCAAAATGAAGAAGCTCCTACTCATCGCCGGAATCCTCCTCTCGCTGTCGTTGGCGGCGAGGGAGGCTGTGCTCTACTCCAGCTCCGTTGACCGTCCGCCGGAGGCCGACTGGGTCATCTACAAGCCCAATGTCTACATGACGATGAAGCAGGCTCCCTGGCCAAACGGGGAGTCCGGGCTGACCGTGAAATTCAGCTATATCGGCAATGCCGAGCCCGAAGGCACGTCCTGGTGGCCCTCCGGAAAGCTCTATCTCGCCAGGAATCCAAGCCTGCCGACCGACTGGACATCCGCAAAGACGCTCACCATCGAGGCATTTGTCGAAAGGAGCGCCCGCATCGGCGTGAAGGTCCAAAGCATCGGCGCCGACAACAAGCCCATCTCACAGACTGTCAGCTTCCAGTCGCCACTGGTGGGACGGAATACCTTCAGGATCTCCATCGCGGAACTCACCACAATCAACCTGGCCAACATCGAGTTCATCGACATCTTCACATCAAACCCAAAGACCGACTACTCGCTCTATGTCGGAGACATAAAGCTGGACATCGCAGACCCCGAGGAGGAGGCGGCAATGCGCACCAGACGCACCGCAGAACTGCGGAAGGCACTGGATTGGCGCAAGGCTCTCCTGGGAGAGGACATCCCATGCGCCTCCGGAGAACTCGTCGGATTCGAAAAGAACCTCCCCGATACGCCCACCGCAGAACAACTGGCCGAATTCGAGAGACTCACAGCCGAACAGTTCCCGGTAATGGACCGCACTTTCTTCCGAAAGAACGCAAAGGAGGGATTCGCGGTCCTGTGGTGCGAAGCCGCCGAAAAGGTCCTGAGGGACAAGTATGCATTCCTCTGCCCGCCGTCAAAGGAGGCTTTCCTTGATGCGGCAAAGGGCGAAGGCGAATGCGCACAGCTCGTGGGATTCGCCGCCAAGCAAATCGGCGAAGCAAAGGCGGCACTCGTCGCCCCGCCCAAAAGCGCCGAGGGAAATGCGATTCCGCTTGAATCCCTGAAGCTCTCACCAATGGGATACGTCCTGACAAGGGAGAATGTCCACAGCTACAGGGCAGACTACTACGGATACTGGCCCGACCCAATCCTCGAGTATCTCGACACGCCAATCCCCGTCGAACGCAATACATACCAGGCATGGTGGCTGGACGTCAATGTCCCCGTCAACCAGGAGCCAGGACTCTACAGGGGACAGGTCAAGGTCACCTGGGACAACGGCGGGGAAACCACCCTGCCCTACACGGTCAGGGTGCGCGACTTCGCACTCGAGGAAGGCGTCCCATACTTCTCGCCAGTCGCATTCACGGCTCTCGGCAACTACCCGGCCGACGCCGCAGGACGAAAGGAATACTGGAGGGACATCGCAAGGCTCCTCATCAGGCACCGACTCCAGCCAGACTACCTGTACGCGGGGCCCGACCGCGCGGGCATCGTGGAGGACGCCAGGTTCTTCATCGAAAACGGGTCGAAGCATTTCAACATCGGCTACATCAACACGGAGGTCGATGACGCGCTCGCCGCAACGATCAAAAAGGCCTACGATGAGGTCAAGGCCGCCGGACTCCTCGAATACGCATACTTCTACTGCTACGATGAAAACCCCGCGGAATTGTTCGAAATGATCAGCAGGTCGCTCAGGCGCGTCCGGGAAATCGCACCCGAAGTCCCCATCTACACCACGATGTACGACAGCACATTCGGACAGGCCAGCAATACCATCGGATTCGTTGACGGATGGATCCCCCTGACAAAGGTCTATGGCGACAACCAGAAGGGCATCGAAGAGGCCCGCGCACGGGGCGAAAAGATCGGGTGGTATGTCTGCTGCACGCCACTGGCGCCATACGCCAACTTCCTCCTGGAAATGCCGTCCACAGCAAACCGGCTCCTGATGGGCTTCATGAACAAGAAGTTCAAGACGGATTTCTTCCTCTACTACAACGCAACTGTCTGGAGAATCTACGAAAAGAACCAAACGGGCTCATACGTCATCGTGGGTGTGCCAGACCCAATCTCCGGCGGCCCACTCATCGGAGGCGATTGGTACGGGGAGTCCTTCCAAGACTTCGCCGGCGACGGAAGGCTCACATACCCCGCAATGGATGGACCAATCCCCACACAGCGCATCAAGATGATACGCGACGGCATCGAGGACTGGATGTATCTGGATATGCTCGAAAAGGCTGTCGACAACTCCTCAGACATGAGCGCAGAGTGGCACTCCACCGCAATAAAGGAGGTGGCCGTCGAAGACGAACTGGTCACGTCACTCATCGAATGGACCACCGACCCCGCACTCGTCAAAGACAAGAAGGCACGAATAGCAGACCTCCTCGAAGAATACTACAAGACGAAATAGCCGCGCACATCATCCCTGAACGCAAAAGCCCCGACCAAAATCGGGGCTTTCTGCTTTCAGGGAGACCACGCACGAAAAAAGGCGCACACAAAAAAGCCCTGGCGAAAACCAGGGCTCCTCTGTCTTGAAATTGGTAGCGGGAGGGGGATTTGAACCACCCAACCTTTAGGTTATGGGCCTAACGAGCTACCAGGTTGCTCCATCCCGCAATCAAATGTGTCAAACACCTCGCGGCGTCAACGGGCTTAATGTAGCACGCTCCCTGGATATTGCAAGGAGGAAGGTGAAAAACCATCGAAAATGAAAAGGGGGAAAGGGGATGATGACACTGCACAAGAGGGGAGGAGCCCAGTCTTGCCTGGATTACCGTCATGGCGTATCATCATACTGCGCTGGATTGAATGCTCTTGCAGGAAGCCGGTGTCGCCTGTGCCTGGATGGCGGCACGACGCCTGCTCCTGCCCCATTGCTATGCAACAATCACAATGCCATACTGGAACGAGAACGAATGCCAAATCCGTCGTCCTGGAAAACCAGACGAAAAGCAGGAAGTCGTATGCAGGGCTCTCACTATCGATGTCGCCTCATTGCCTGTCACCAGGAGAAAGCTCGAGCCGCCCGGCGAATCCTTGATGTGACCGTCCGACATCGCCCCGTCGACATCGCCTCGATCCAGTAAAAGATGTTGATCCCAATGTTGTGCCAGTCTGTGCTCAAATACCCCCGAAAGTGAGAAAAATGGCTCCGGGGGGTGAAGATTTCGGGAGGAGGGCTGTCCGAGTTCTGTCTTGCGTCATTTTTCTCTGGTGAGGTGGGTTAAAGTATCTTCCATGACCAGACGGCGTTTACTTTCATGCGTGCACGCGCTTGTATTTTTCCTTGCGGTTCTCCTGTGCGGGTGTTCTGCCTCGGATCCTGTCGAGGAGCTTCGTGCCATGACTCCCGAGGAGCATTTTTCCGCGGGTCGTCTTCTTCAGCAAGGTTATCCAGAGGACCTTTCCCTGGCTGCGTGGCACTTTCAGCAGGCTGTCTCCTACGCGCCGGCGGGGAGCGACCTTTCCTCTGCGGCGTCGATAGAATTGCGCCAGGCCCTCAGAACCCTTTCCGGAAACACGGAGGGCGTCCAGGGCAATCCGAGTTTGCGCCGTGACCTTGAGGAGCAGTTGCGAATGCTCAGGCAGCGCAACCGCGAACTGGAGAGTTGGATATCGCGCCTCAACACCGAAAACCTGTCGCTTCGGCAGGCTCTGCTGAAAAGCCAGGAGCAAGGCCAATGAAAAAGGCTCTCTTCACCTTCATGGGCTCGGGCACAAGCCGAGGAGTCCCGACACTCTGCTGCGACTGCGAAGTCTGCCAGTCCAAGGATCCCAGGGACAGGCATACCAGATCCTCTGGCCTGGTCACAGTCGGAGAGACAAGAATCCTCATCGACTGCGGTCCCGACCTAAGGGAGCAGCTTCTGCGAGAGCACGTCACGGGGCTTGACGCAGTCTGCCTCACGCACCCGCACTGCGACCACCTTGACGGGCTTGACGACCTCCAGGGCCTCACGGTATTCTCGCGCCAGGAGCTGCCCTTCTACAGCTCCGAGGAGAACCTGCGGGTCGTCCACGAGCGCTTCGGCTATGTGGACCAGCTGAAATACCTTTCGGACGGGTCGCCGCGCTGGAGCGTCCCCCAGCTCTCCTACCGGGCAGTCACAGAGCCCTTCGACGTGAACGGAGTCAGGGTCGTCCCGCTGAAGCTCTTCCACGGGAAGGCGGCGACATACGGCTACAGAATCGGCTCCCTTGCATACATCTGCGACTGCAGCAGAATCCCCGACGAGACATACGCGCAGCTCGAGGGTGTGACTGACGTCGTCCTGGACGCATTGCGCTGGAAGGCGCATCCGACGCACTTCAACATCTTCCAGGCGGAAGATGAATTCCACAGGATTGGCGCACGGCACGCCTGGCTCACCCATCTGACGCACGACATCCTATACGAACGCGACTCAAAGCTCGTGGCGCCTGGATGCACGCTCGCATACGACGGACTCACATTCAACTTCGATGCCTAGCAAACGGGAGAATCCAATGAAGCAAAAGCACCTGGAGGGTGGCGCCGGGGGGTTCTGGGAATCCCGCATCGACGACCTGGAGCCGCATGTCGGGGGAGCTGGAGAGAAGAGCCGCCACCGGCTAATCCTCTGGGCTCTCGCCGCCTTCTTCGTCCTGAGGGTTCTGCGCTGGGCGATGGCCGACCTCTGGTACGATGAAATCCTCTCCCTCCAATACTTCGTCTTCGGCAGGACCCTCCCTGAAATCTTCAGGGACTACTCCATCGCGAACAACCACTTCCTCTGCAATGCGGTCGAGCGCATCTACGTCCTTGTATCATTCTTCTTCTACCCGGTGCACCGCAACGAGTTGCTTCTCCGTCTGCCATCCATTGCCTTCGGGTGCCTGACAGTTGTGACGATAGGGGCGTGCTGGCGCAGGTGGCTTGGCAGGAAACTGTCGCTAATCGTCGCGCTTCTGATGGTCGCCAGTCCAGTCTTCTCCGGCTTTGCCTACCAGATGAGGGGCTACTCCCTGGCGATGTTTCTCGCCACGGTGTCGGTCACCCTGGCAATCTCCCGCAGGGATAATCCAACCTTTGGGAACGCGCTGTGGCTCTTCGCCGTCTCGGCAATGCTCCCCCTCGTCATGCCGACGGCGGTGGTTGTCCCCATGGCCCTCTCCATCGCATTCCTGCTTCCAGTTGTCCAGAGGGGTTCCGAGGCCAGGTTCCTGGACGCCGTCCGGAGGGCTCTCCCCACAATCCTCGGGGGCATCCTCGGCCTTTCGTACTACCTTACGCTGTGGGCGCAGTTCATGGCAAACAGGCGCACTTCCGGCGGCTGGGAGAGCCGCCTGCTAGTATTCCTGCATCTGGCCCTGGCATTCGGGTGCCACCTCGGAATCCTGCTCTTGCCAGCCATCAGGCGCAGAAGATTCGGCGACAGATTCGCCCTCTGCCTCGCATACGGGTCCACGGCGGTCATCCTGCTCTTCCTGGTTCTGCCGACGGCCGTCGGGCGGGCGCCATTCCCCAGGGTCTTCCTGCCATTGCTTCCTCTCTACACCCTTGCAGCGGCGCTCAGCTTCAAGGCAAACCTCGCCGACAGCGGACTGGGACGGCTCACGATGAAAAAGCTAGCGTTCTGGGCGGTCGCGCCGGGAATCCTCCTGGGAATCGGAGGCGACATCCTCACCGGAATCGAGATGGACTATGCGTCGGAGCCTCCCCAGAATCTCCTGCAATCATACTACAGGGGTTCCAGCGATGTCAGCGCCTGGACTAGGCTGATTGCCAGCAGGATTGACGGGGCGGACTCCTGGAGATACGGCATCACGGGAGGATGGCCGCAAGCCCATCCGGAAGTCTTCCTGAACTTCGTGGGGCTTCCCAAGGCGAACTGGCTCCTGGTCGACCCATACGACTCCACCGCCTTCAACTACTACAGCAGGCTCATGCCGAGAATCACCACCTACAGGAACCTGGAGGCTCCGGTGCTCAGCCAAAAGGCGCTGGACACCTGGCTCGGAACGTATTTCAAGCAGGGACTCTCGATATACTACCTGGCGCGAAACGAAAAGTCGCTGCGCAGCGCAATGGAATTTGTCGGGCTAGCCCCCGACGACTTCAAAATCTGGGAATCCGAACGGTACCGCCACCGCGTCCTCTACAGACTAACACCAATAGCAAAGTAGCCATGTTCGACATAGTCCTCTCATACACACCCAAGGAAGAGGCTCCCGCCACGATGGACACGGCGATGCGGCTGCTGATCGCCCTCGGGCTGGCATTCCTCGGAATGCTGGTCGTCATCTGGCTGGTCATCCTGCTGACACGGCTCGTCAAGCGCCATGCGTCCGCAAAGGTCCTGAACCTGGACGCCGCAATGAACGCAACCTTCCCAAAGGTCCAGAAGGAGGAGAAGGCGGTTGACGCCCAGGAACAGCCTCCGGCCGCGGCGGAGCCCTCGCAGAAGGACGGGGAGTAGCAGATGCCAGCGCCAGCCACACTCGTCTTCACCCTTGCGACAGCCGAAGCCGCCGCCTTGAAGGAGGCCCTAGCCGCCGACGGATGGGTCTTTTCGGACGCACCCTACGCATACTGGAGGGCAACCCGCGGAAAGACAAACGTGGTCGCATACCACTCCGGCAAGACGACGTTCCAGGGGGCGGATGCAGAGGCCGCCGCAAGCCGACTCCTTCCGGGCAGGGCGCCGCTTCCCTCAGCAAAGCCCCAACTCCTGCGCGGAGACGGCACAAAGGCCACCGATCTGGAAATCGCGCTGAGGGACGATCCGCAGATGTTCCAGCCCCACGCGGGAATCGACGAATCCGGAAAAGGGGATTACTTTGGGCCGCTGGTCGTCGCATGCGCATTCACAGACGCGGAGAGCGCGGCAAAGCTCATCGACGCCGGCATCCGCGACTCGAAGCTCCTCGCCTCCGACAAGGAGGCCGTGAAGCTCGACGCAGTCATCAAAGGGGTTCTAAAGGGACGGTTCTCACTCATCACCGTCAGCCCGGAACGACTCAACCAACTCCACGCGCAAATCGGAAACCTGAACCAGCTCCTCGCGTGGGGACACGCAAAGGCGCTGGAGGAACTACTGGCAAAGGTGCCGGAGTGCCCCAGGGCAATCTCAGACCAGTTCGGAAAGGGAAACCTCGTCCGCAGACGGCTCCAGGAACGGGGACGCAGAATCGTCCTGGACGAACATCCCAAGGCTGAGGCGGACATCGCGGTGGCCGCGGCCTCAATCCTGGCGCGGGCCGCGTACATCTCCGAAATGAAGCGCCTCGGCACGGCGGCGGGACTGCTCCTGCCAAAGGGATGCAGCGACAGGGTCGTCGTCACGGCACGGGAATTCCTAAAGCTCCACCCCTTTGCGGAGCTGAACAAATACGCGAAAACCTTTTTCAAGACAACCCAGAAACTGGAGGATTAGGCAATGTTCTTTTCAGGATTTGCAGACGAGGCGTGCGCCGACCTGGCTGGCCAGATCGAGGTCACGAAGGAGCTTGGCTGGCGCTACATCGAACTCAGAAACGTCGATGGAAAGATGCTTGGCACAATGGACGACCGCGAATTCGAGGCCCTCGAGCAGCAGCTCTCCGAGGCGGGAGTCTCCATCAACTGCTACGGAAGCGCAGTTGCGAACTGGGCGTGCCATCCCCGCAAGGACGAGGACTTCGAGAAGAGCAGGAAGGAGTTGCTGACAGCCATTCCCAGGATGCAGAAGCTTGGCTGCAAGATGCTGCGCGGAATGTCGTTCCTGGTTCCGGAGGACGAGCCGGGGGACTCACCCGAGCTGGAGGGCATCATCTTCGCGAAGGTCCGCGAACTCGTGAAGATCTGCGAGGACAACGGAATCGTCTATGGCCACGAGAACTGCATGAACTACGGCGGCATGAGCTATGTCCACACGCTGAAGCTCATCGATGCAGTCGACAGCCCTGCGTTCACGCTCATCTTCGACACGGGCAACCCGTGTTTCAACCTGAGACAGCTCGGCTCCAAGCCATATCCCATCCAGTCCTCCTGGGAATTCTACCGCAGATGCCGTCCCTTCATCACCCATGTCCACATCAAGGATGCAGTCGCGCTTCCGAAGGCTGACGGCAGCCGCCCCGACCCCAGGTACACCTTCGCGGGGGACGGCACGGGGGATGTCCGCGCAATCATGATAGACCTGCGCGAATCCGGCTACGACGGCGGCATCACCATGGAGCCCCACGTGGGCACCGTCTTCCACGACCAGAACGCAGACAAGGACTCCGAGGAGGCGAAGAGTTTCCGGCGCAGCATCTACCTCGAATACTGCCGCCGCTTCACGCAGCTGATGAAGGAGTGCGGATGGTTCCTCGAAGGCCCCGGAGGACACGCCGCGAAAATCTAGGCACGCACAACCACGGACTCACAATACAAATGAGCGTTGAAAAGACAATCTGGCCCGGCAGCACCCAGCTCGCCCCGGTCCCCGTAGTCCTCGTCGGAACCGGCGACGGACACCGCCTCCCCTGGAATATCATGACCGTCGCATGGGCGGGAACGGTCGCCTCCGACCCGCCAATGGTGGCCATCGGCGTCAGGGAAAGCCGATTCACATACCACCAGATCGAAACCCTGAAGTGCTTCACGGTGAACATACCGTCCGCAGACCAGGCGGAAACCGTCGACTACTGCGGAGTCATCAGCGGCAGGGACACGGACAAGTTCTCGAAACGCGGACTCACCCCCGCCATGGCGTCGAAAATCACCGCGCCAATCGTGGAGGAGTGCCCCCTGGCGCTGGAATGCGAGGTGAGGCACCGCCTCGACCTGGGTTCGCACATCGCCTACATCGGCGAAGTGGTCGCGGTGCAGGTGACCTCCTCGCTGGTTGACGAAGGCGGCCACATGGACATCGAGAAGGCGAATCTCCTCGCCTACGCGCACGGACACTACTTCTCCCTCGGAAAGGAACTGGGGCGCTTCGGCTTCTCCGTCCGGAAAAGGTAACTGGCGCGACACATGGAAAAACACGCATCCACCCATCCGGCCCGCTCCCCGGAGGACTTCCTCCCCGGAAAATACCCGATCCTGGAGTTTCCCGAGGATGACTGGAAGGCGTTCAGGGAGAATTGCCTCGCCCTGAACCTCCCGGACCCGAATCCGAAACGGCAGGTCTTCCAGGCGATATACAGCCACCTCTGCGGCGTCAACCAGTGGCTGAACCTCACGCGGCTCACTACACCGGCGGACTACCTTAAGTTCTCGCTCCTGGACTCCCTCACGCTGCTGCCCGTCCTGGAGTCGCTGTGCGAAGGCCAGAGCGTCGTAATGGACCTTGGAAGCGGAGGCGGCTACCCGGGGCTTCCCCTGATGACCTGCATGACCACGCAGGAGTTCGTCCTGATTGACGCACGCCAGAAGAAGGTGGACTTCCTCAACGCGGCAATCACGGTCATCCCAAGGGAGGGAAAGGCGCGGGCATACTCCTTCAGGGGAAAGGACGTCAGGCTCTCACACCCGGACCTCAGGCACCGCGCAGAGGTGGTGACGGCACGCGCCGTGGGAAAGGGGGTCGAACTCCTCCCAGACGCCGCTGAACTGCTCGCACAAGGGGGGGTATTCGTCCTGATGAAGGGGCAAAGCTGGAACACGGAGGAAAAACCACTCTTCGTCGAGGCATGCCCGGCATTCGGATTCGACATGGTCGAAGACATGGAGCTGTCACTCGTCCCAAACGACCCCGTAAGACATATAATCCTCGCAGTCAAAAAGGGCGAGGGAAATCCAAGACGGGCTAAAAAGTATCTCGCACGACTCTAGGACAGGCAGGACGCACGGTGGAATCCCACCGTGCGGGAAAGGCCCGGGACAGAGGGCGCCCCACACCCCGAAAACACCCCTGCCGACGCCGGAAACACCCCCGGCAAGGAAAAAAGCGTGGGGCTATGCACCTGAATCATACGGGGTTATGACTATTGTTGAAATATTTTTCCTTTCCACTAGATATTGTGGTTGCAAGACCTAAATTCGCTATATATAGTATGCCTGCGACCTTTCTAAATCCTACCTTCAAAAAGCCCCCAGAGTTCGTATTTCACCTTGAGCAAGGAGGGCTTCTTGGGGGACGCCCGACCCAAACCCCTGCATTCCAAAAATATCTGACACCGCAATGGAAAGCCCAGACAAGACCCCCTTCTTGAAATTCCGCAAGCGCGACGGCATGATTGTCCCCTTCACCGCCAGGAAGATCGCCACTGCCATCTACAAGGCCGGCCAGGCCGCCGCCGAACAGGAAGGGCGTCCCTTCACCCGCGAGGAGGCCGAGGATATCGCCGCCGACGTCATCCGCCAGCTTGACAACCCCCTCTGCGAATACTATGTGCAGTCCGAGGCGGACGGAAGCCGCGTGCCGAACATCGAGGATGTCCAGGACGTAGTCGAGATCACCCTTTCGGAGCACCGTCTTCCCGCGACTGTCGCCGCGTACAAGCGCTACCGCAAGAGCCGTGAGCTTGCCCGCCAGGCGATCCGCGTCAGCGACCGCAATTCCAAGGGCGGCAAGGGCGACTTGACCGACCAGAGCCTCCTGCTTGTCCAGTCGATGGGGGACGCGTCCCTGGGCACCTGGGACCGGACCAAGATTGTCAGGAAGCTTGTTGACAAGCTGAGCATGGACATTGAGGAGGCCGTTGCGGTTGCGAAGGAGGTCGAGAACGAGATCATCGCCAGCAAGATGAAGCGCGTGAACACGCTGCTGATCCGCGAGATGGTGAACAACGTCCTCGAGTCCCACGGATATGTCGGCCGTCTTCGCGACCTGTCGATGTATGCGGTTCCCCGGGAGTTCGTCGAGAACCTGATGTACTCCAAGTCGAACGAGAACAGCAACATCGTCAACAACAACCCCGAGGCGGTGAATCTTTCGATTGCGGAGCTGGTCCTGAAGCAGTGGGGTCTTGACGCGATCTTCTCCCCCGAGGTGAAGGCCGCCCACGACACCGGCGCCATCCACCTCCACGACCTGGGCTATCCCCACAGGGTCTACTGCTCGAGCCACTCCATCGAGTACATCAAGAAATACGGGCTCTGCGGATTGACCAACCTCAACACCGAGTCCTTCCCCGCACGCAGCGCAAGCGTCCTCACAGGGCACCTGAACACATACCTTGCGTCAATGCAGGCAAACTACGCCGGCGCCCTCGGCATCGCATACATCAACATCTTCTACGCGCCATACCTGGTGGGCATGGATGACAAGCACCTCAAGCAGGTCGCGCAGGAACTGATCTTCAACGGCAGCCAGAACGCATTCTCCAGGGGCGGCCAGACCCTCTTCCTCGACTTCAACATCCACACCGGAGTCCCAAGCTACATGAAGTCGGTCCCCGCGGTCGGGCCAGGCGGATGCTACCAGCTCAAGGACGCAAAGGGGACGGTCCACCCGCTCATCGAAAGGCTCCAGGAGGAGACCGACGCCAACGGCAACCGCCTGATGAACCTCTACTTCAAGGAGGCGAATGGCGAGGAGCGGCTGGTTCTGCGCGAACTCTACAGCGACAAGAACGGGCTCTACATCGACGACAAGGTGACCGCCGAACTCGAAAAGCGCGGCGAACACATCGTCTGCTACGGCGAATACGAGGCCGAGGCACGCCGCTTCACCAGCGCGCTCCTGAAGGTCTGGGGCGAAGGCGACCGCAACGGGCGCATCTTCGAATTCCCGAAGTGCGACTTCCACGTCTCCGCGGAAACCTTCGAGGATCCCGAACAGTACAAGATCTTCCAGCAGGCATGCGAACTGGCCAGCCACAACGGCTCCACATACTTCATCTTCGACCGTGACGAGGTCACGCTCTCCGCATGCTGCCGCCTGCGCACCACCATCACCGACAACAGAATGCTCAGGCACCCGGAGTGCCTCAGGTTCTGCGGCTTCCAGAATGTCACCATCAATCTCCCGCAGTGCGCATTCCGAGCCGCAAGACGCGGAATGCGAAACTACGAGGGGGCGTGCGAGGAAATCGACAAGATGATGGACCTCGTCATCCAGGCGCATCTCCAAAAGAAGAAGATGATCGCGCTCATGATGTCGGAGCCGGGACGCCCGCTGTGGCAGGTCGGAAAGACCGCATGCGACGGACGGCCGTACATCGAACTCGAAAAGTGCACCTACATCATCGGCATGCTTGGCATGAATGATATGGTTAAGTTCTTGCTGGGCAAGGAGATGCATGAGAGCGAGGAGGCCTACGACATGGCGTTGAGGCTCACCGCGCACATGTATCTGCGCACAAAGCAGTACACCGACAAGCTGGGGCTCAAGTTCACCCTCGAGGAATCCCCCGCCGAGTCCGCGGCGCGCCGCCTGGCGAAGGCCGACCTGCTCTACTACCGGGACGAGGCCCTCACCTGCTACAAGGGCGACTCCGAGGACGTGGCGTACTACACCAACTCAATCCACCTGGCCGCCGAGGCGCCCGTCTCCCTGGTCGAGCGCATCCGCAAACAGGCCATCTTCCACTCGCTCATCGAGTCCGGCGCCATGATCCACGCATTCGTCGGCGAGGAAAAGCCCTCGCCTGAGGCGATCGGCGAACTCATCCGGGCCAGCTTCTGCCGGACCCAGGCCGCGCAAATCACAATCTCCCCCGAATTCACATACTGCCAGCATTGCGGGCACCAGTCCCGCGGACTCCAGGAGACATGTGTCCAATGCGGTTCGGCGGACGTCTTCGGTCTCACGCGCGTCGTCGGATACTTCAGCAAGATTCAGAACTGGAACAAGTCGAAGCGCTACGGCGAACTTGTCAACCGCCACCGCGGCGACTACGCGGTCGAGCACGCCGATGTCGGCGGCGACGGTTCCGTTGATTTCGCAGAGTAGCCATCCCAGGAGGAGACCAGAAACATGTCCGATGAAAAGAACCAGCTGACAGTGAATGTCTTCGGCAAGCCGGGCTGCGCAAAGTGCGCGATGCTCAACCGCCGCCTTGACAAGATGCTTGCGGAGGATCCCCGCTACGCACGTTTCCACAAGGAGTACCACAATGTCCTGAGCGAAGAGGGGCTGGTGGAGTTCTGCAAGAGCGAGTGCCTCAATCCCAGCAGAATCCCCGCGATGGTGATCTCCTGCGCCGACTCCGAAGGAAAGAGCCACTACCTCGTCAACCCGGACCCCGACGCCTTCGACAGCGTCTGCCGCCACTCGAAGCTATACCAGTTCCTGGGCGTGCAGACCGACTATTCCGAAGAGGGCAAGGGCATCATCTCACCCGAGATGATCAAGTCAATCCTTGACGAGGCGCTTGAAATTGCATAGTCCAGAAGACAAGTCTGTCATAAACGCCATCATGAGACAGCCCAGCCTGGTCGACTACCCGGGCAAGCTGGCCGTCCTCATGTTCACCAGCGGATGTGACTTCCGGTGCGGCTTCTGCCACAACCCCGACCTGCTCGACAGGTTCGACGCCAAGACCTTCTCCTTCAAGGCCCTGAAGGAGAGGCTTGACAAGTACCGCGAGGAGTGGGTGAAGGCGGTGACCGTCTCGGGCGGAGAACCCACCGTGCACGCGGCGCTGCCCGACACGCTTGCATTCCTGAAGGAGGAGGGGTTTCTCGTCAAGCTGGACACCAACGGCTCCAATCCCGAAATGCTCAGGAATGTGCTGCCGGTGGTCGACTATGTGGCCATGGACATCAAGTGCGCCCTCGCCAACTACCCCGGCTTCGTGAAATACCGCCACCTTGACCGCATCCGCGAGTCGATACGCATAATCATGAACGGCGCAAGGGACTACGAATTCCGGACCACCGTCCTGGAGGGATTCCACACGCCGGCGGAGATCGTGGCCGCCGCCCAGGATGTCCGGGGCGCAAGACGCTGGATCTTCCAGCCATTCGTCCCACACGAAAACCTGCCCGACGTCACCCTGAGAAGCGCAGCCAGGACAAAGCCGTCCACGCTCCAGGAGTGCGTCGCGGCGGCCGCGCCATTCGTCCAGGAGGCAAAAGTCCGCTGACGGGCTATAGCCAGCCCGCTTGCAAATCCGGCGACCCTTGCTATCTTACGTCTCACGCCTGCCGAGTATGGTGCCAGGCATCTATTCCCCCCCTTGTCTCCTCTCCATTTTCCCCTCTGTGAAAAGACTTTCCCTTTCGACCACCGCTTTGGCGGGCTGGCCAGGATTGTGCGCGGCGGCTGTCCTGATTCTGGACCAGCTGACTAAGCTTCTGGTCTGCCGCGCCTGGCCGATTCCAGGCAAGGGCGGACTTGTCCTGATTCCTGGGTTCTTCCGCCTGGTCCACTGGCGCAATCTTGGCGCGGCCTGGGGGATTTTCGCGGGGAGGACCTGGGCGCTTGGATGCTTCTCGCTTCTCGTCTCACTGGTTCTCGTCCTCTTCTGGAGGAGGATTACCGAAGGCAAGCGGGGATACGCCATCCCCTGCGGAATCCTGCTCGGCGGAATCCTCGGAAACATGGTCGACAGATTCTTCTACCCGGAGGGAGTCATCGACTTCCTGCGCTTCGAGTTCTGGCCCGCGTTCAACGTGGCCGACAGCGCCATCACCTGCTCCGTAGTCTCCCTTATTATCTACGAGCTCTTCCTGGCGCGACGCACCTCCGGCAAGGACAGCGAAGAAAAGCCCTCATGAAGATTCCACTGATTCTGGGACCGACGTGCTCCTGGAAGAGCGCCGTGGCCGCGCGCCTTGCCAACAAGGCCGGCGGCGAAGTCGTCTCCCTTGACTCGATGCAAATCTACAAGGAGCTGCCCATTGGCACCGCACAGCCAGGCGAAGAGGAGCTTGCGCTTGCAAGACACCACCTCGTCGCATGCCTCGAACTGGACGAAGTCTGGAATGTGAGCCGATTCATCGAAGTCGTCAAGCCACTCCTCAAGTCGATTGCCGGTTCAGGCAAACTCCCGGTCCTTGCAGGGGGAAGCGGCCTCTATGCACGGGCGCTCGTCTACGGATTCTCGCTCATGCCAAGCGACGCCGCACTCGCCGAGGAGCTCCGCGTCGACTCATCCACCGAGGAAGGATGCGACAGGCTCCGCGCGGAACTGGCCGCATCATGGAAGATTCCCGAAGACGTGGCCAGGAACCCGCGGCATCTCGCACGGGCAGTCGAGGTCACCAGGCTGACAGGCAGGCCCCCCTGGGAACACAGGAGGGACACCGCCACGCCAGACCCCGCATACGCACAGTTCTGCATCATGCCCGACTTCCAAAAACTCAAGGAACGAATCCGGGCGCGGACCGCGGCAATGCTCGAGAGGGGATGGGTCGACGAATGCGCAAGGGCACTCGAAAATGGGCTGGCCACCGCCCCAACGGCATGGCAGGCGCTGGGATACAGGGACATAGCCGCCTTCCTCGAAGGCAGGCTCACGCACGGCATCGGTGAACTCCAGGAAATCCTCGCCAACAGAACCATCCAGTACGCAAGACGGCAAATCACCTGGTTCAAACACCAGCATCCGGATGCACACCAGATCCGGGTCGACGACTTCGAAGGCGATGTCCCCGCCAGAATCATCGGCGAAATCGAAGGGCGCTGGACGCCGGAACAATAGCGGCGACGACAACCAAAGAGACCCACAATGATCGTTGTAACAGGCGGAATAGGCGCAGGAAAAAGCACGGTCCTGAAACTCCTCAGGGAAATGGGGGCAATCTGCGCCGACGCGGACGAAATCTCCCGCGAAATCTGCCGCAAGGGAACCCCCGCCCTCGCCGAAATCGCCAGACACTTCGGAAGCGATGTCCTCACGGACGACGGCGAACTCAACCGCCCAGCCCTGGCAAGGCTCGTCTTCTCAAACCCAAATGAACTCGCCTGGCTGAACGCGCTCCTCCACCCAATGATTCTCGCCGAATTGGAACGGCTTGACCGACAGGCCGCGCCACAGCCGCTCTTCGCCGCAATACCACTCTGGCACGAAGCAAAATGGCGGCCGACAAGCGGCGTAACGGCCGTCGTCGCAGTCTGGTGCACACCGGAAATGCAACTGGAAAGACTCCGCGGGCGCGGATGGGACGACGAGGAAATCCGCCGAAGGACGGCAACGCAAATCTCCATGGACGAAAAACGGCGGAACGCCGACTATGTCCTGGAAACCACGGGAACCATCCAGGAACTCCGCGAAAAGTGCCAGGGGCTCCTGCAACTCCTCCAAAAGGAGGGGGACGCCCGCAAATAGACAATTTCCCATTGACACAACCAATAATCCCGAAAAGTCACCACATGGCAAACAGGACAGACAATCCAGCACCGGAAGAGCAAAGCTACACCTTCTCGCCAAACGACCCGGCGCCGGAAGACGCACGCGACGAAAACGAGGACGCCGCATATCCCGTCCAGGACAAGGACGAGCATGACGAATTCTCCACCACAAAGGAGACTCCGCTCTTCAGCACCCTGATACCAAATCTCGGCTCAGGCCTTGTCACACTCTCAAAGGGAGGCGTCTCCGCGCCAGTCGTCAACCTGCCCCCGCCTAAACGGGCCACCGCAAAGGCGGAGAAGATCCGGATTCCACAGGATTCCCAGAAGAAAAACCAGCAGCCCGCAAGGGAACAGCAGGGTGCCGCAACGACGGCAATGACACCGCCGCCACCGAAGAAGAAGAACGGAAGAAAGGGGAAGTTCGTAAAGGACGAGGGCGCCGCGCCCCCCGAATACATCGGAGACTTCGAAGACGAACTGGTCGGGCCAGCGTACGTGGAGACGTCGCCCCAGAAAATGGCCGCAAGACCACGCCTCAACCGACCACACCTGCTCGACACGGACACGGACATCCTGGTCCAGCTCTCCGAAGAACTCGGCATCGCACTGAAGGAATTCCCGACAGCGGGCGCCCTCGTGGATGAGATCATCCAGGTGAACGCACAGCGGGACGCAAACGACCAGAAGCTCACAATCTACGGCGAAGGCGTCCTGGAAATCTCCAGGGACGGATACGGCTACCTGCGGTCCGCAGACCTGAACTACCAGGCCTCCCCCGAAGACATCTACCTCACCCCAGTCTATATCAAGAGGTACGGACTGCGAATGGGCGACTGCATCCTCGGAACAATCAGACGACCCAGCCCTAACGACGCCAGAAGCGCACTCCTCAAGGTCGTCGCAGTCAATGGACTGCCGCTCTCGCAAAGGCACGGGCTCCACGCCTTCGAAACCCTCACCCCGTTCTATCCCACAAAAAGACTCCTCATGGAAAGGGGAAAGGATGAACTCACCATGAGGGTGACGGACCTGGTCACACCCATCGGACGAGGACAAAGAGGACTCATTGTCGCACAACCACGCACGGGAAAGACAATCATCCTCCAAAAACTCGCAAACTCTATCCTCACAAACAACGACGATGTCACGCTAATCGTCCTGCTCATTGACGAACGCCCCGAGGAGGTCACCGACATGAAACGGCTCGTGGACGCGGAAATCGTCGCCTCGACCTTTGACGAACCGCCCGAAAACCATGCCGCACTCTGCGACATCGTCTCCGAAAGGGCAAAACGCCTGGTCGAAAACGGAAAGCATGTCATCATCCTCCTGGACTCCATCACCAGGCTCGCACGGGCATACAACACCCTCGCCCCGAAGTCGGGCAGAATCCTCTCCGGAGGACTTGACGCGAATGCGCTCCACAAGCCAAAGAGGTTCTTCGGCTCCGCACGCAACATCGAAGGCGGAGGCTCCCTCACAATCCTGGCCACCGCACTCATCGATACCGGCAGCAGGATGGACGAATTGATCTTCGAGGAGTTCAAGGGCACGGGAAACATGGAACTGCACCTCGACAGAATGCTGGCGGACCGCAGGATCTTCCCGGCAATCGACATCACAAAGTCCGGAACCAGAAGGGAGGAACTCCTCGTCGACCCAGGAGAACTCGACCTCATGTGGTCCCTCAGAAAGGGACTCTGCTCCATCGGAGACCCCGCAAGCGCCATGGAAAGGCTCATCTTCAATCTCCGCAAATACAACTCAAATGCGGAATTCCTCATGGCCATACACCAGAAAAGCGCAAAGTCGGATTCATAAGCAGGAAATGATTTCCAATGCCGCGTGTAAATTACGCGCCAGACCCCGTTCCCAAAACCAACAGCTCACCCATTAGACAAGGAGAAAACCAATATGGCAGGAGAAACCATCAAATGCCCACACTGCGAATGCAAGGTGAAGGTCTCTGACGTGGAGAAGGAGGACGGATTCTGCCCCGAATGCGGGCAGCTCGTCATGGCTTCCTCACTGCAAAACGACTTCGACAACGACCTCGACGAGGAAGAATTCGACGAAATGGACCCCGAATACGAAAACGACGAATCATGGGATGACGACGAGGAACAGCCGGACATCCTCGACGAACTCAACGACGACTCGCTGCTCGACGACGAGGGAATGCCCAGGAAACGGCACCGCTCCGGCGGAGTCGGCTTCAGGCAGCCCAACTCCAACCCGTCCCCAAAGCGCGGAAGAAAGAAGTAACACCCAGAACACCCCCCTGCCCCGTGATCCCCGAAGACGAAGATAAACTCTTTTCAGGAAGCGCATCCGCCCCCGCAACCACAGGCGGAGATGCAACAGACTACGATGACGACGCCATTCGAAGCCTCGACAGCGTCGAACACCTGAGGCTGCGCCCTGGAATGTATATCGGAGCCCTCGGAAACGGAGACCACACCGAGGACGGCATCTATGTCCTCTTCAAGGAGGTCGTGGACAACTCCATCGACGAGTATATCATGGGGTTCGGGAGGCGGGTCATCGTCACTCTCGCCGACAAGACTGTCACCGTCCGCGACTTCGGGCGCGGCATCCCTCTCGAAAAGCTGAAGGACTGCGTCTCCAAGCCAAACACGGGAGGAAAATTCAATACCATCGAGAACGGGAAGGCGCAGGTCTTCTCCGCCTCGATTGGAATGAACGGAATCGGGCTCAAGGCCGTGAATTTCCTCTCCCAGGAGTTCACGGCGACAAGCTACCGCGACGGGCAGATGGCCCAGGTCCTCTTCCGCGAAGGAGTCTTCGTCGAAGAGACCAGGGGCGAGACTGCGGAGCCAAACGGCACCCGCGTGGAGTTCAAACCCTCCACGCAGATTTTCGGGGAGTTCCACTTCGAACGCAAGTTCCTTGAGAGGCGGCTGCAGCACTACGCCTGGACCAACGCGGGACTCTCCCTTGAAATCGACGGGCAGAAGTTCTACTCCAGGCGCGGATTGCTGGACCTCCTCGAAAGCAAGATGGAGTCGGACGCGCTATACGAGGTCATACACTACCGCACGGATACCCTGGAGTTCGCCTTCTGCCACACAAACTCCGCAAACGAAAACTACTACTCCTTCGCAAATACACAGTTCACAAACGACGGCGGAGTCCACCTCGCCGCATTCAAGGAGGGCATCGTCAAGGGTGTCAATGAACTTGCCCCGAAGGACAAGCAGTTCGAGGCGGAGGATATTCGCGCAGGAATCTTCGGTGCAATCGCCATCAAGATCAACAACCCTATCTTCGACGCCCAGACAAAGCACAAGCTCTGCAACCCGGAAATACGCGCCGGAATCGCAAACGAGGTCAAGGCGGCGGTCGTCCAATATCTCTTCAAACACCCGGACGTCAAAACCACAATCTTCGAGAAGCTGGCGAAGAACGAGGCGTTGCGGCGGCAAATCCAGAGCATCAGGAAGGGAGCAAAGGAGATGGCCGCAAAGTCATCCCTCAAAATCCAAAAGCTCCGGGACTGCCAATTCCACTTCAATGAAACCGAATCCCGCAGAAAACCCCACGAAAAGGAGCTCTGCCAAAACTCGATGATCTTCCTCACAGAGGGAAACTCCGCCGCGGGAAGCGTCGCAAAAACCCGAAACGCACAGCACCAGGCTGTCTACGCACTCAAGGGAAAGGTCTTCAACTGCTGCAATGCAAGCCGGGACGTCCTCTATAAGCACGAGGAGCTCTACGGGGTCATGAGGGCGCTCGGAACCGAGGACAATATCGAAAACCTCAGGTACGCAAAGGTGGTCATCGCAACGGATGCAGACCCCGACGGATACCACATCAGAAATCTACTCATCATCTTCTTCCTGAGGTTCTTCCCCCAGCTCCTCTCCGCAGAACACCTGTATATCCTGGATACGCCACTCTTCAGGGTCAGGGGAAAGTCAAAGAAACCCATCTACTGCTACTCCGAAGAGGAAAGGGACAAGGCCGTAAAGGAAATCGGAAGGGACGCCGAAATAACACGATTCAAAGGACTCGGAGAAATCAACCCCGAGGAATTCGGACAGTTCATCAGGGGAGACAGCATCAGGCTGCAACTCGTAACCGTCGAAAACGCAAGACGACTCGATAATTTCGTGAATTTCCTCATGGGACCAAAAAATACCCCGGCCCGAAAGGAATTCATTCTGCAAAGATTGATGTAACTATCTGCAAATAAGGCAGTTATGGAGGAATTTCCAGAAAGCTGGCGCCACGCTCTGAAGGAGACGCCCTTTCTCGACCCGCTGGCCAGGGTCGAAGAGCTCCGGAAGGAGGGCAGGACTGTCTACCCCGGCGAAGGCGAGATATTCACCGCGCTCAGGCTTACGCCGCCATCCGCCGTCCGCGCCGTAATCCTGGGGCAGGATCCCTACCACGAGCCAAACCAGGCAATGGGGCTTGCATTCGCAGTCCCGCCACAGACTCCACATCCGCCATCGCTGCGCAACATCCTCAAGGAGTATCAAAGCGACCTCGGACTCGAACCTCCACAGAAGCCCGACCTCCGGAAGTGGGCCGCCAACGGGGTGCTGTTGCTGAACACTGTCCTGAGCGTGGAGGCAAGGAAGCCGCTCTCCCACAGAGCCCTGGGGTGGCAATGCCTCACAGACCAAATCTTCGCGGCATGCAACGCATTGCCGCAATCAATCGTATTCATCCTCTGGGGAAAGCCCGCCCAGGAAAAGACACGGCTCATCAATACGACAAGGCATGTCGTCATCACATCGCCCCACCCTTCCCCACTCTCGGCATATAGGGGATTCTTCGGGTCAAAACCCTTCTCGAGGACAAATCAGGCCCTCGCCCTTAAGGGAGCCCTCCCAATCGACTGGAGTCTCTGAAAACAGAAGCGGCACAAGGGGATCGGGAATCGCCCACAGCACATAGCGTATATCCACAAATATGAAAGGGGGCAGGCGAATAATCGCCTGCCCCCTTTCGGCCTTCTGGTGTCCGCCCGGGTTACTTGAAGTAGCGATTCAGCAGGCCCTCGAAGCCTGCGCCGTGGCGTGCCTCGTCCTTCGCCATCTCGTGGACAGTGTCGTGGATGGCGTCGTAGCCGAGTTCCTTCGCGCGTTTCGCCAGCTTCAGCTTGCCCTCGCAGGCACCCTGCTCCGCATCGGCGCGCATGGAGACGTTCTTCTTGGTGTCGGCGACCAGGACGTTGCCGAGAAGCTCCGCGAATTTCGCCGCATGCTCTGCCTCCTCGAAGGCATAGCGCTTATAGGCCTCGGCAATCTCCGGATACCCCTCGCGCTCAGCCTGGCGCGACATCGCAAGATACATGCCGACCTCGGTGCACTCGCCATTGAAGTTGTCGATGAGCCCCTGCTTAACCTCGGGATCGACATCATTGCCGACGCCGATGATGTGCTCGCAGGCCCACACCTTCTTGGCACCTGTGTCCTCCTGCAAAATGAACTTGCTGCCAGGAACACCACACTGCGGACACTTCACGGGGGGCTCGTCGCCTTCATGGACATACCCGCAGACGGGACAAACGTAACGCTTCATTTTCATTTCCTCCTTGTTTTTTGTTGTTGACGGCACAGAACTCGCGACAATGAAAACCGCCGCCCGCCTGTGCAATGTGCCTTATGCCATTTCAGCAAGAACTCACGTTCCAACTGGCATTTTCTAGGCACAAAATAACTTTAATATCTTTTTTTGACTTTTCAAGCACTTCCCGTCAAAAAAACGAAAAAGCCCTGTTTCCCCATGATGGCAGGCATTTCCCGCCGCAGGGAACAGGGCATTCACGACAAGGGGGTCGTTCCCCCTCTCTTCAAGGTTGTCCTACTTCTTCCACCCGGGAAGGTTGTCCTCGGGCTTGACTTGGAGGAAGTGTGTTCCGTTATAGAAGAAGAGTGCGTTTTTGTCCACGAGCCTCCAGCTGCCATCGGGCGGGTTTGCGTCCCCTTCCCGGCTGAGGCTTCGGAACGCGGGTTTTCCACTGGAGGGGAGGGTTCCATCCGGGAGGTAGACCCAGTATGAGTTCCCCGAGGCGAGGCTCTCGATCTTGTTGAAGGAGTTTTCCTCGGGGGAGTATCCGTATGGGTTGAGCCATGCCGCAAGGTCCTTCCCCATGCTGTAGGAGATTTCCCGTGTGATTGGAAGAAGATTCCAGCCCTGGGTAAAGTCAAGGTCCGTAATCCACTTCCCGTCATCATTGGAGTCGCTCTTTCTGAGCGCGATTGACACGGGAACGCTATTCATCGGACAGACTCCACCTGAAACGATGCCGGTGACCTCCTCCGTGCGGACGGACACCGCCTCGATTGTCGTGTCGGAGAAGACATCGATCGGGGTGGAGTAGGCCTGCGGGGCGGATGCACCCAGCCTGTAGAATGCACGGTGCCCTTCGGCGGCCGAAATCGAAAGGGAGGCCTTTGTGTCAAAGAGACCGTTCCCGGAGGGATACCCCTCAAGCTCCGCCAGGACGCTGAACGCGGGGGCGGGATCCTGGACCACCTGGAAAGTCGCCGTCTCGCCGAGGATCCCCTCGTCGGAGGCGCGAACCTTCAGGATGCAGGGGCCTGTGACCTGGCAGATACCCTTCTCCGCGACCTTGGAGAGACTGGTCGGTTCGCTGCCGTCGACCGTGTAGTAGTACATGAGGCTCGACGCCGTGGTGGCTGCGCTCACAACCACGTCCATCGTCCCGTCAAAGGGCTCCTGGAGGCTGGCGGCGGCGACAGGGGCGGACGGGGCGTCACGAAGCGTATACGTGGCCGAAAGGTCGTCGCGAATCAACTTGCTCCCCTCGAAGACCGCGACGCGGACTGTCGTTGTCTCGTCAATCTGGATTCCCCTGACTGTCTCGGTGCCGTCCTCCCCAATCTCCACTGTCTCCTTGTAGACCGGAGATGACGCGGTTGGCGCACTGCCGTCAAGGGTATACCTGAAAGTGACGGCGGGGTTGCCATCGCTGTCCATGTAGTCGGTCATGAGGAAGATTTCCGCCCCAAATCCGCCAAAGTCAGAACCCGGGGCGGGCGAAAAGCCGCAGAGAACCGCAGTCTCGTCGGGAGTCCAGACAAAGTTGTCGAGCCACGCCTGGTATTTGATGACATTCTCCTTCTTTTCATCGGCGTCGGGACCGGTGTAGTCCTCCTTTGCGGGGGCAAGAAGCGCCACCGTGACCGTTCGGGTGTATTTTGTCGTGTCGAAGGAAAACTGCCCGTCGTTGAAGAAGTCGTTCTCAAGCAAGTCGTAGACATACTCCTGGGCATCCTTGTCGTAGTATCTGACGCCCCAGTATTCCCCCGACGCCTCGAAGAGGGTGTCGTCGATGTCGCTTGTGTAGAAGATGAGGACATCGTCGTCGCTTCCGTATGTAGCAGCCCTGTAGTTGAAGGAGAGGGTTCCCGCGCCCGCGACCTGGAACGCGAATGTGGACCTGACGCGTGCGGGGCGCAGACCGTTGACTGGGCTGCCGCTCCCGGTCATCTGGAGGAAGCTGGAGCCGGCGGCGGGAAGCACCTTGCCTGCCCCCGTCCCCTCGGCATTGCCGATGTTGCCGCCGTCGGTGTAGCTCTTGATCACGGCGGCGTTTGTGCACTTGGCAGTGAAGGTGACGCTGGACGGGGAGTCAAGCGCCTCGGCAAGCTTGTCGACGCCGATTGTGTCACCCGTCAAAAGAGGCGCAAAGGCGGCAAAACCCACGAAAACCAGGAGTGCCAGCGAAAAAGAGAGGTTCTTGAATATGTTCATTGACGTATCTGTGGTTGCGGCCGAAACCCCTCGCGGAGGGGCGGCGGAAAGGATCGTTTCACAAAGCGCGGGAACCTTGGAAAATATAGCGGAACTCCCTCGGAAAATGAGGATGACGAAGGACAATAAAACAAGAAACTCCGACACCTTTCGCTGAATGCGAGGACATCGGAGTTCCAAATGGAGCCAGCGAAGGGACTTGAACCCTTGACCTGCGCATTACGAATGCGCTGCTCTACCAACTGAGCTATGCTGGCGTATCGGACGCGTACTTTAACCTGTCGAGGGGAATTTTCAACCGGACAGCACCGGCAAATGACGCCACCGGAGAACCATGCGGAACACCGCGGAATCACACACCCGCAACACGATTCCGAACCGCCAAATCCGACCCGTCAATCCTCAACGCCACCTCGTCACAGCAATTGAACTTCGGACAGGCAAGGCAGTCGGCCCATATCTTCTCGGGAAAGTCACCCTTCGGGGCAATCTGAAAGCCAAGCTGCTGAAAGAAATGCGGGCGTTTTGTCAGGGTAAATACACATCTGACAGGAGATGTCATGTCTCGCGCACGCTCCAGGAGAGCCTCCACAAGCAGGCTGCCAAGGCCACTGCCCTGGCATGGAAGGGAGACAGCCAGGGAACGCACCTCGAAGAGCCCCTCGCCGTGGGGGCGAAGCGCGCCCGCGCCAACCAGCCTGCCGGCTTCGTCAAAGGCGACAACGAAATTCGGATAGTTCCGGCGCATCTCCTCGGGGTCGCGGGGAAGAATCACCTGGAGCTTCACGAACTCGTCAAGAAGCCCCAGGATTTGCGGAATGTCCGACTCCCTTGCCTCACGGATGGTTGGCTTGGCCGACTGCAGGGCGCTCATTGCAAAAAGTGAAGGGCGTTGTCTACTTTGTCAGGATCTGTCCATTGTCCGAGTCGTCGGAGGGCACTCCCTTCTCGTAGTTTTCCTTAAGCACGAAGAAGAGCCTCATGAGATCTCTGACGGAGCCGATTGTGAACCAGACCGTGGTCACGACGCCGACGAGCAGGGAGAGCGGCAATGTGTAGTAGAGGAAGAAGTTGACCCAGGTATCCTCGGACCAGCGCCAGGCGGGAACCAGGTTCCAGAAGAGCTGGACGAGGAAGACGAGGAAGGAGTAGCCTGTCCAGATGAGGACCGAGTACGCCAGGATTCTGTCGCCCTTGGAGTATTCCTCGTTGATGCCCGCGATCTTCGCCCACGAGAACCCCTCCTTGGATTCCCGGGCGGACCTTGCGACGAAGTGCTCCAGGTTGTATTCGCCGCGATGGAGCATCCTGTCCAGGTCGAAGGGCTTCTTGTAGGTCAGCAGGGAGACGAGCACGTAGCCCAGCACCGAGAAGACGATTCCGATGAAGTAGATTTCCTGCCCCGTGATCGGGAATTTTCTTGCAAATTCCACTGGGTCGGTATTCCACTGGACGATTGGTAGGGCGTTGCCGACGCTCTCAAGGGTCTGCCTGAAACCCTCCAGGAACTCCGGGAAGCTGGCGCTGAGCCATGGATGGACGGAGGTCCCCCAGTTCTGGCTCAGATAGCCGCCCAGGACTGCGAAGAAGCAGCCGACTATCATCGCCGTGTATGCGCCCGCGGTCGTCCCGCGCTTCCAGTAGAGGCCTCCGATGATGCAGGAGCCGGCGCCGGCCAGGAAGATCGTGCCCGTCAAGGCCATGTACTGGAGGATGAAATCCCCCTGCCTGAAGAAGAAGCTGAAGAACCACGAGAACACCGCGATCCCGAAGATCGAGAGGCGCAGAAGCAGTATCTGGGTGCCCGGCTTGATGGGCTTGTTGCGGATGGGAAGGAGGACGTCCTGGATGAGGATCGTCCCCCAGCTGTGGAGGTAGGTGGTGTCCGTCGAGACCATCAGGAAAATCATCAGTGCGCAGAAGATTCCGGTGACTCCGATGGGAAGGATGTTGCGCAGGGCGACAGGCACCAGCATCTGGGTGCTTATGGTGCGGGAGACGCCCTCGGCCTTGAAAAGCTCCTGGCTTACCCTCTCATACTCGGGGGAATCGATGTCGAATTGAGCCAACTGGGCGTTCAACTCATTGATCTTGAACTCCTCCGAAGTCCGCATCTCCAACTCGGCCTGGACGATTTCGGCCTTGTGACGCCACTTCGGGCTGTTCATGTAGGTGTAGGCGCCTATGACGAGAAGCATCAACGCAATGTTGATGAAGCCAACACGCCAGGAGCTGAGGACGCCGGCCATCTTCTGCTCGTGGGGGCTGGTGGCGCTGGTCATGTAGCCCTGGCTGCCAAGCCACGCGTTGCGGGCATAGACCATCGATATCATGCCGATGATCACATAGAAGATGTTGAAGTCGGACAGACTCCCGATGTTGAAGGGATTGAAGAAGCTCTCACCGTCGCAACGGGACAGGACGGCCTCGCGCATGTCGTTGGCGGAGAAGATGTAAAGAAGGGTGATTGTGATTACGGCATACCCGAAATACGCAAAGATGCCCTGGCAGCAGTCAGTGATCATCGTCGTCATCTGGCCGCCGGCCAGGACGATCGCCAGCGCCACAAGCAACGCGACGGCCATGATCAACCCGTATGACGAAACCTGGAGGCCGAAGATGTTCAGGCTGAGGGGAAGCCCGCAGTAGTAGATGAGAAAACGGGCGCCCACCGCGGGGAAGAGCGCGTAGTTGATGAGGCCGGAAACAAATGCAAGGATGCCGGCAAGGATGCGGAAGCCACGGCTGTAGCGACGCTGGAAAAACTCCGGCATCGTCATGGCACGGGTCTCACGGAACCGGTATGTGACAAAGCCCGTGAGGGTCATCGCAAGCCCCACGAGCAACGACAGGTTGTTCCAGAAGTCAAGGCCGTAGCCCGCACGGTACTTCTGCTCGAAGATCGCAACTACCGAGATGAGGCCCATGCCGGCAGTCCCGTCCGCGACAGCCAATAGATACCGCCCCGCACGACGCCCCGCCGCAAGGAAGTCGGAGACATTGCGGACGTAGTGCTCCGCAAAGAAGCCTATGAATACTATCGCTGCAAGTGGAATGACGACAATCAGCCAGTCCAGCCACATCATCGGAGGTTGCATGGTTCTTCTTCCCTGGGGGTATTGTGATGGGACGGTTGGAATAAAAACGCGCCGCCTGGGCTAGGATCTGCCAGGAAGCGGTATGTGGTCCAGCGAGACAATCGGTATGCCCTGGTATTCAGTGTGACGGGTGCCTTCGGTAAGGGCACAGGCCACCACGCTGATCTCAAGGCCGGTCTGCTTGCAGAGCTCAAGCATCGCGTGGATTGTGCCGCCAGTGGAGACTACGTCGTCAAGGAAGCAGAGCTTCTTGCCGACGAACGGAAGGTACTTCTCCTTGCCAATCCAAAGCTCCTGCTTGGCATGGGTGGTAATCGACTCGACGCTGACACCCGCAGGCTCCACCATGAAGGGCTTGCTGCTCTTGCGGATCTCCAGGTATCTGTCCATCCCAAGGCGGGTCGTAAGGGCCTGGGCCAACCCGCTGGATTTCGTCTGGACTGTCACGATGCCGTCAAATTGGTAGGGCTTCAGCTTCTCGGCAAGGCTGGCGGACGCGGCCAGGTTCCAGGCGGTCTCGCCTGTCATGTCAAAGGAGTAGATGCAAAAGCCGCCCCCAAGGTCACGAAGTTGGAGGACGGGGTCGCATCCAGGGGCCAGATGGACTGTGTATGTGGAATTCCAGGGCATGTTCTTTCCTCTGCGGCAAATGGCGGCCCACTGGATTGGCGGGCCGCCTCTTGTTCCTTAAGTGTCGACTGAAGCCGGGACTACAGCCCGATATAGGCTGAGCAATACCTGACGACGACGCCGGCCACCATCCCCAGGAAGGGATTCTTGGACCAGGCGGTGATGCCAAGCGCAACATAGCCGCAGACGCTGTCCTTCGGCTCCTCGGAGGCCGCGACGCTCTGAAGGTTCGGAATGAAGGTGATGAGCAGGCCGATGATGAAGAGGAAGCCCGCAATGCTCTGGGAAGGCAGATATTTGCCAAGACGACCCACGAAGCCAAGAAGGATGATGATGCCCATCACTGCCATGAAGACGATTCCGCAGGCCACAGGCGCAGGAGCCGTCGCGGTGCCGGAGATGATTGCCTCAATGGGCGGGCCGCCGAAGAGGGCGCTCGGGAAGTCCGCCAGGGAGTTGATGATCGACAGGTGGTCGAAGTTCTGCTCGGTCCTCGCCAATGACGCGGTGATTCCGCCAAAGGAAATGTTGGCGCCAATGTTGAGCATGACAATGCTCAGGGTGCTCAGAATGACGGTGAGGTTGATGGTCGGCTTGATGAACTTGAAGTCAGACCAGTACTCCTTCTTCCAGAAACGCCACTCGGTGCTGATCGGAAGAACCTCGCGACCCTCCTCGATCATCTCCTTCATGTCTACACGACGACGCTGGAGGAACAGGAAGTCAAGGGTCGAAATCGTGACGGAGAAGAATATCATCCACACGAGTTTGTTGGGGCTGCCCCGGAAAATGACAAGCGCGGCAAACGCGGAAATGATAGAAACCAGGGTGATCCGCTTCTCAACACCGTACATCTCCCACGCAACGTCCGCCAAAATCAGGCCGACACCCGCCATCATGCCAAAAATGACTGTCTTGCCGGCAAAGTCGGAAATCTTGGTGACTCCGCCACACAACCCAAGGACAATCATGATGACGGCGGCCAGAACAATCGCACTGACGTTGTTGCGGAGGTTCTTGCGGACACTCGCCACGGTGATGGTCTCGGCCTGGGCGGAAATCGGGGTGACGGAACCGGTCAGGATGTTGCCCAACGAACCCACGAAATATGCAAAACCCGCAGGCTTCAACGCAAAACCACGGGTGTGGGCGTAAAGCAACTGCGGAATGCCGTTGATGATGACGGCGACTATCGCGACCGCGAAGGCTAAACAGGTTTCTAGAGGAGACATGGCTGCTTCTGTAGGATGGGGGATGAAACGAGGAGGGGAAAAACGCACGACACCCCGCGAAAAAAAACATCCGGGATGTCGGCGACTGGACGAAAGGAATGAATATAATGCACCTACGTCCGTGCGCCGACAATCACCCCCACGGGAAGGAATCCCAACGCCCGCCCCAAAAAACCATTGCTCAAATGACAGCGCAGGGTGACTTGAAAACCGCAGACACTGTGTTAAAGTATGCCCGTTTTCCACAATGCTCCTCATAGCTCAGTCGATAGAGCGCCTGGTTGTGGCCCAGGAGGTCACCAGTTTGAGCCTGGTTGAGGAGCCCAGGATTTTCAAAAAAGGCATCAGTTACCTTACGACAAGGGGTGAAACCTGAGTCAGCGGGCGGACGAATCCAATAGACGAATCCTGAAAGAGCTCAAGGCAAAGGCGTCCGCGGCCGCATCACGGTGCGACAAGGATGGAAACAGCCTGCATACGCATTCAGGAACCTCGATTCACAGCCCGCATTTCCCCAAAGGGGAGCTGCGGGCTTTTTTGCGTTCATACCCACCCCATCCACGACGCGCAGGGAAGACCGCTCACTACACGAAACCAACCCCACACCCACAAAAAAAAATGACAAAACGTGTCGCTGTTATCGCAATCTGGATCGAAAACCGTGAGGTCGTGGCGGAGGTGAACCGACTGCTGAGCGACTTCCAGGAACTCATGCGAGGACGAATGGGCGTGCCATTCCGCGACTTCGGGGCAAATCTGATTTCCCTCATCCTCGAGGGAAACACAGACCAGCTCGGAGCTCTCGCAGGAAAACTCGGAATGCTCCCGGGAGTGACGGCAAAAACTACATACTTGACAAAGTAGACCCGGAAAACGACATGCTCCACATCAGGACAGACGCCAGAACTGCTCTCCCAGGATAATTCGACATTCGGAAAGATTTGAACAATTCAGGACAACCAACGACAACCATAGACAATTCACCCATGAAACTCTCAAGAATTCTCCTCGGTTCCCTGATGGCGGCAATGCCATTGGGTCTTTTTGCACAGGAAGCAGTCGTCGAGGACAAGGGTGCGCCCCCGGAGGCCGTCTCCCTCGTTGAGCCCTCCCCCGAGCCTACAATTGTCCTGTCCCCTGTGATTGTGACTGCCCGCGGCGTTCCACAGCTCGTCTCCCAGACCCCGGGTGGCGTCTCCGTGATGGAAGAGCGCGAGTTCCAGGAACTCCAGCCCCTCTCCCTCTCCGACGCCACAAGCCGACTCCCTGGTGTAAATGTCTCCCATGACGGACGTTGGGGCGGAGAAGTCAATATCCGCGGATTGGACAGGGGGCGCCTCGTCTTCCTCCTGGACGGCCAGCGCATCATCACCGCAACGGATGTCGCCGCCCAGTTTGGACTTGTCCTCCCCATGGAGGTCGAGCGCGTCGAGGTCCTGAAGGGGCCGATCAGCCAGCTCTACGGCAGCGGGTCGATTGGCGGCGTCGTGAACGTCATCACGAAGGGGGCGGATTTCACCGATTCCCCCGAGTTCCACGGCGGCACAACCTTCTCCGGCACCACAAACGGCGACGGATACGGAGTCCACGCATGGACGTCCTATTCACAGGAGGATTTCTGGGCATATCTCTCCGGAGGCATGCGCAGCGGCAACTCATACAAGGACGGCGCACATGACGAGGTGAAGAACAGCTTCTTCGACGACGCCCAGAGCACTCTGAAGCTGGGCTACAAGTGGAACGACTGGAATGTCACGGAGTTCAAGTACAGCCGCTACCGCGCAAAGGGCGTCGGACTCCCCGGAGCGTCAAACCTGCCCGCAATCTCACAACGGGTCGTCTATCCGAGGACGACCCTCGAGGACTTTGCGCTGAAGCATACCCTCGCACCCGATGGAGACGTCTGGAAGAAGTCCACATTCGAGTTGGGATTCGGCATCATCGAACGCCATGTCCGCATCGACCGATTCAACAAGGTCGCCTCTGGCCCGCAACAGGTCCTGGTCGCGCCAAACGCAACTCACCGCACACTCTCGGCACGCCAGGAAAACCACATCGAATTGGCGGATGGACACAACCTGACAATCGGCGCAGACTACTGGCGCTGGAGCTACACCGGCAGCAGACTCAAGAAAATCATACACCCAAGACTCGGACCACTCTCCGCATGGGACGACCCGCTCTCCGACTCCGTCCAGAACAACGCAGGCGTCTATGCGGAATACGACTGGGCAATCGCCGAGGACTGGACGCTGAACCTGGGCCTGAGAACCGACTACAACTGGTCCAAGAGCGCAAAGCTGTATGCGACGAATATCGCGAATGGAAAGAAGACTCTCGTCAGAAAACGGCTGACCTCCAGCGACTGGGCATGGAGCGGACACGTCGGACTCACATGGGACTTCGCGGACGAGTGGTCCATGACGCTCATCGGCGCAAGGGGATACCGCACCGCCGACCTGATGGACCGCTACAAGTACATCCAGCTCAATGCAACCGCGGGCACGGCAACATGGGGCGACCCGTCACTTGACCCGGAGGTCTCGTGGTATGTCGAATACGGACTCCACTACGAAGGCGAAAAGGCACGCGCAAACCTGGCGCTCTTCTACAACCAACTCCACGACCTCATCGAGGCAAAGGCATACGGCAACCCGGTCACTATCGGAGGCGTGAAATACTACAACGAACGCATGAGCAATGTCGCAAGGGCAGTCATCAAGGGCGTCGAATTCGACGGGGAATACAGACTCACCAACGAACTCACAGCATACGGCGCAGTCGCATGGATGGAAGGGGAAAACGAAAGCGAACATACCTACCTGCGCTACAACCCGCCGGTCAATGGACTGGTCGGACTCCGCTCCAAGTGGAACAACGGACTCTGGATCGCAGTCGAGGCAGAAGCCGCAGGAGGACAAAGGCATACCCCAAAGGGAGTCCAATCCTCAAGACGCTGGGCAACCATGAACATCAGGGCTGGATACGAATTCAAACTCTGGGAAATGGACAGCGCTGTCACATTCACCGCCGCAAATCTCTTCAATACATGCTACACAAACTACCTCTCTACGACCAGAAACCTGGCATACCAGGAACCAGGACGTAATTTCGCACTGGCTTTCTCAACTAAGTTCTAACTTGCTTAAACACAAGGGGATGCATACAGGGAAACACTACCCGAAGTGCATCCCCTTCTTGATGCCTGCATGACGCCAGGCAAAAAGGCAACGCACAGCCCTGCCGCACTAGGAACGACAATTGACCGCCGTTAATAACATCCACAGCCCAATGACTTTGATGACTAACCTGCCGTTAGCTTGAAAAACTGCGGACGGGGCGTATTTTGGGGCGGGCGGTTGGGGGGAAAGTATATATCCTGTCTCTTA